>Ga0126342_10009009_pt1 | contig 17878 bp, 18 predicted proteins | sample Cyp1metagenome_FD_92528 | JGI IMG/M metagenome (GOLD analysis project Ga0126342, IMG submission 92528) | Coral microbial communities from Lord Howe Island, Old Settlement Bay, Australia - Cyphastrea 1 metagenome | ecosystem: Host-associated > Invertebrates > Cnidaria > Coral ... | reverse complement strand
GCAAAGCAACCCCTGGCTTGAGACTCCATAATATTCTAAGTGCATGGCCTGTGTAAAACATCTATATTTGTTTGATTGATTTGGAATTGTTTGGCTATGAAACATTTCATTTTGTGGATGATACATTCATATATACATATATAATATTTCAAATTCTATATGCAAACATTGTGCTATTCTTAACGTAGGTATTTAGAGCACATATACACATACAACCATACTACATGCAGGAATATTCTAAGTGCAATGATTTTGTGAAATACTTGTGGTTTGTTGCACTTGGGCTGGTTGGGTTCATGTTTTATCACCAGCAAGATATCCAATTGCAATCAAGAATGGTATATACATATGTACATGCATGTTTTTCATGTTTACATGTACAAAGCATCCCCATTGCACATAGGAACACATGCAGTTATTATTCTCTGTGCATCGATTTTGTGAAACAGTCCTAAATTTCTATTAACATCATGTTCTATCGGCACGTGAACACATATACCAACATGTATGTACATGTATGCATGTATATGTATATATATATATATACACTTATTTTCTTTCATATGCATGCATGCATGCGATGCATATGATATATTCATTTATATACATATATCATATTTCTATATGCAAACATTGTGCTATTCTTAAGGTAGGTATTTAGAGCACACATACACATACAACCATACTATATATATATTTATATATATGCAGGAATATTCTAAGTGCAAGGATTTTGTGAAACACTTGTGGTTTGTTGCAATTGGGCTGGTTGGGTTCATATTTTATCATCAGCAAGATATCCAATTGAAATCAAGAATGGTTTTATATATATATATACATACATATATACATATGTACATGCATGTTTATCATGTTTACATGTACAAAGCATCCCCATTGCACATAGGAACACATGCAGTTATTATTCTATGTGCATCGATTTTGTGAAACATTCCTAAATTTATATTAAAGCCATGCTTTATTTTTAAATTATGTTATGCATGTGCAAAAATGGAATATTCTAAGTGCACTGGTTTTTGGTTTTAAGGCTATTCTAACTGCATAGTCAATGAAATCGGATATTCTATGTGCTAGTCCACTAGTATATATGGTTATGATAGGATTAACTATAGTTATGGGATGAAGTAGAAGTTACAAGTTGTCGTGATATAATAAGTTTAGTTATGGAATTGGCTGCAAGTTGTGGTGATGTGAATTTCAATTGGGGATATACTGTGGATGAATCAAAATGACCTCATGTAGTGACGTCACTGGAATGATGCTTCATATATGGGAATCATGCCCAAGCCTCAGTTCGTTGGCCAAGTTGGTTTATTTCACTAATAGTCCACTAGGATATATGGTATGTATATTTGTGTTTTTCCCATGAGGCACATAGATGCAAATCGCAGCGGCCTATCAGGAGTGAATTCGCCATTGTGAAAAAGGTATGTGTGTATATATATACATCATATTTATATATATATATATACACATTTGATTGAACTACTTAGTGGGGTCTCCAAATCAACAAACACAAGGCGGGGACCAGCTTGTAGACGGGCAAATGGTTAGTTACCCTCTGGTAATCAAACGTGGCTAGCTGGAAAATCCCTTATAACTGGGTTTTATGGGACACATACAGTATCCATAAATGGAATATCGGGGTATTTTCCTTTGCGACGTTTGATTACGAGAAGGTACACCAATAAAAACCACAAGGTGGGGGCCCCCAAGTCAAGATAGCTACCCTCGGGTAAACTAACAGTTTGCTATGGATTTAAAGCAACTATAAATTGCCATTTTCAATAGCTATTTTGACATAACCAGAGGGTAACTTGGGCCAAATAACAAGCAAAAACTGTTGGGTTTATTTGAGGTATATCTCTAGTTAGATGCGATAAATCCAACGTTTAGAGAACGGGTCGGGGGCCCTGCCGATCCCGAAGCATCTGGATGTGCATCGTGGATTGAAGTCTTTCTGAAAAAACCCTAACTCATCACATTTCCTGCTTTCCAACAGGAGATATTTCTTGGTTTCTAAAACCTACAAATTTTGCCGATCGTTTAGGGCCCATTACTTTTTTAGGTCACCCAAAACTAGTCTACCCTCTGGCAGCTCATCAGTTTGCTATGGAATTCTAGTAGTTAAATCAAACGAAATGGGCCATTTTCCGTGGCTAACCTCCGGTAATCAAACGTGGCTGGATGGATCATGTTTCCATGAAAAAACCTCCATTGTTCATGGGGATTGGACACCACGTTTGATGACACAGTTATGGCCCAACTAAGAATTATATAACTTCTATAACTAGTTGGTTATATATCATGAAATAAGCCCATTTATAGCTCTTAAGGGCCATATATAACTGTCGGAAATCTATGGAATGTATGCAAGTAAAGCATATTTATTAAATCCAATTAGCGGTTATAAATGGGGTCATGGTTCCATGATATCAGAGAATCGTAGCCCCAGGTTTCGTCCGTCGTTCCCTGGTCGACGCTGCAGCACATTTCGCGGCGCATCGCTCTGACACTTGGCGCTCCTGGGGAAGTCGTGTTTGACGTTGCAGAGGGGGAAATCCCTGGGGAAAGCCTTGGTCTTTAAGGGAACACACATCTACAAAGTGGGGCCCCCGTTTGATAGCTAAGTTTATGACTGCAATAACTAGAGTTTATGGTAGTTTTAACTATAGTTCGATGGGGGTCATAGACCAACTCATAACTAGGGGGAACACACATCTATGAATGCAGTCTGGCAATACAACATTGGAAATTCCCTAGATATCCCTAGATAGTATATGTATGGGGCTTTGATGGAAAAACATCTATAAATGGTGGATAGCAAACCTCAAACAGAGAAGGAAGAGTTGGAAGCACCAACTGAGTAGGGTAAGTAGGGTTGCTTCAGGTTACCCACTTACCAACTGCTTTCAAGCACCAAGGAAATAAACAATATAGCCAATAGATTCATCATTCTTTTCAGCGGGAAATCTTGTATGAATGGTGAATAACAATGGTTCTTCTACGAAATGGACTGCAAATAGCGTGATTTCCACAGGAGCTTAGTCCCAAATTCCCAAATGACTACCCTCCAGGAAACTAACATAGATGAGGAAACCCCATAAAATCACCATCTGGTTGGTGGTTTGGAACATGAATGTTATTTTTCCATATCTTGGGACCCTGGGAATGTCATCATCCCAACTGACGAACTCCATGATTTTTCAGAGGAGTAGGTATACCACCAACCAGATACTATAACAATAGCATAAATATCAGTCTCACCAAGCAAGCCTAAGTGACTCGACTTCGTGACTTCTGCAGTTAGGACCCTTAACGCTTTTAAATGGAATTATAACTTTACAACTAGTTGGTTATATTTATATATATATATATACATCATTATAAACCAGACACTCGGTTGTGACTGCATCTTTCCCACCAACCAGACAGTGACTCCCATGGTTTCTATCGTTCATCTTGGTTCGACCCGCCGAGACCCGAGGCCGTGGAAGCTCTGCTGGCCTTGTCCCAGGCGTTTGTTTGCCTTTTAGGGGACCACCAGGCTGTTGGCCGTTAACAGTTATAAAATGGTATTATAGTATAGAACTAAGGTGATACATATAGTGTATATATATAATATTTATATAATATATCATTATAAGCTTATTTATAACTGTTAGTTGGGCCATAACTGTAGGAAATCTATGGAGTGTGTATCATTAAAGCCGATTAGCAGTGATAAATAGGGTAATCACTCCATAAATGGGTTAATAAGTTCCTATAGTAACCACCAAAACGATTCAAACGTGTTTCCAAGATGTTATAAATTGTATTTACTTCATTTCATATTTCCAGGTTTTCCACTGTTCTATTTTTCTGGGGGCTGCTATACATTGGAGACTTGCAGCTACCTACATAACCACAGAGATGATGGAAACCATCCAGTGAACGGATTTATGTGGAATAATCCTATGTTACTATTGAATAGTTTCCCTATCTGCTACTAGGAACCTATGGATATATATATATATATGTACTGCATATATATATACATGGAAAGTAGATTGTTCCCAGTAAGATGTATATATGGATTCTATGGAATACTAGTGGGAATTTATATATATATATAATAGGATATAAACCGTTTCTACAATCAAACAATTGATCATAATGGAAATCTACGGAATAACCATAGGAACATCGTAACATGGTGATTCAACCAACAAAAATGAGGGGTTACTGTGATTTGTAGCTGGTTAATGACAACTAAGAATGGAAAAAACATGGAAGGGTAAAGATTTTAAGCCAGTGTAATGTATGGACTTCACCACTAGAAATTGAGATAATGGGAATATACTGCCATGGGGAAAACATGATTTGAACTTGAACCATCAAAATATGAGGGTACAAGTGGATATACGGGGCTATACTCTCCAAGTCTATCCAGTATATTGGGGAACCAATTGAAATTCACAGACGTGTCATGGTCAAGTTATATGGACTTCGCCATCAAAGAGTGGGATTTAACGGGATCCTAGTGGGAATAGAATCGGCTATATAAATGCATAAGACTGTTTCTCTGGTTGGTGGTTTCAAACATTTTTTATTTTCCATAATATATGTTCGACACCACTGCAAATGGCAGCACCTCCGGTTCTCATAAGACCTTTGATGGCTTCATTTGCGGCCTCATTTTGGTGATAGGCAATCCTCCATCTATACCCAACCTTTATCCATTGCTGATGGATGTTCTTCCAGCCATGTGGCCAACTCCTGGCAATCCGATGCCTGTCGTTTTCCGCGGTACCTGGATGTGGGGCTGGAAGCTCTGCTGGTTCTGGCAGGGTGGCACTTGCACTCAAGGCATTCAGTGCCGATTCGCGCCAGTGAAGCGGCGCTGGCGAGCTCTGCTGGTTCTGGCAGGCTCAGGTTTGTCAGCTGCAATCACCTCGGAAGTTCAGGTGAAGAGACCTTGAACCCAGAACGGGATTATGTCAGCTTGGATGACCCTTACCGGTGACTCTTCCATAGACGGGGAATTTTTCGGGGAACTCTGTCCGTCCGTCCACCCCAACTTCGCCTCGAAACACTCTAACGCTCCAAATGGCTTCCATCGGAGCTGTATAATTACCATATTCAGGTAGCAAGGTAGGAATGTTGCGCTTCGATACTAATAATTTAGTATATCAATCGCATCATGCATTTGTGTTCTGCATACTAACTAGATGTTCAATCCCTATGTTTGTTGCTCAAGTTCATTTGAATGGTTGAATTCCCATTCGGGTTTGTCTTAAAATAGAGAACTCCTAAATTCAGGCGTTAATCACTGATATCCCACTTAAAACAACATTTTTTGGGAATCTACCGCATTTCCAGACAAACCCATTTATACTCTTGTTGGTTGTATTCCATTATATCACTATCATATCCCCAAAGTATTTGTTTATACCCTCATCTATGTTGGTTGTTCACCTTCAAACATACCCATTGTCACACAAAAGAAACGTCTCCATCATCTCCCCTATATCCCCATAACTGTTCCTGTCTGATGGTAACATTCCCGATATTTTTTTCTACGAAATCACTAGAAATCACCATGTTTCATGGTTAACCCAGTTAAAATCACTATAAATCACTATTAAAACACTTCTCCTGCAATCCGGCTCCCGGGCCCACAGGACAGCGACCGCTTCGTGCGGGATGCGGCTGTGGCGGCACTGGCAGATCGAGGCGGCTGGTCGAGAAAAGGTGGGCCCTAGGATATTCCAACTTGGTGGCTCATCCCGGGTTATATCCCTAGCTGGTTGGTGATTTGGAACCATGGAATTTTATGACTTTCCATATATTGGGAATTTCATCATCCCAACTGACGAACTCATATTTTTCAGAGGGGTAGATCAACCACCAACCAGGTTATATCCCTAGTTTTGTTAGTGGGACAATAAGTAGGGTTAATCTACTTACTAGGATTATCATTAACCTAGTGAGATGAGCCACCAAGTAGATAGCCAAGTTGGTTTACAATTCGGTTCATATTTGGGATTATTGCCCATAGGATCCATGGTGCTGCTATATATATGGTAACATGGATCCCATCAATATACCCCCTTTATGTTAGCATATATAGCAGCACCATGGATCCGTCATGGGTTGTACTGCAAACTTCGAAAACGGCTCAGCGACTGGTTGCTTCATGGGGACTCGACTGGCCCTCTTTTTTTGGGTACTTATCATGCTGATGTAAAAGGGATACGAGCAAAATTATCATGTCATTATCATTATCATGAATCACTAATCTACGAGCAAAATTAACTATATCAGACTATATCCACTAATCAATCATTATCAATATATCAAAAATGTGGGTGAAAAAGTGGATATAGTTGACACATGATGGCTGATGATTTCGGAGGCTATACTATTATTTGGAATATCCGGTAAGCAATTGAAGTTCACATACGCGCCACGGTCAAGCAAGATGGACCTAAACATTTAAAACTGGGATTCGACGGAATACTACTGGGTATAATATAATATATATATATATATATATTATAATATACAAATCAATCAAACGATGAATTTTGTATAGTATCCACATAGGGGGATGGTTATCGATCCATCAATTGATAGGGATTAAATATATATATATATATATATTTTAATAAGAAAAATAATAATTATTATTATTAGTTTTTTAAATAACAAGATTATTATATATATATGCTTATATATTTATTGAGGTATAATTGTCCTGAACTGTTATTTTCAACCGAAGAAACCATGGTTTTCCCCATGCGTTTATCTACGTGTTTCACGGTGGTATTCCCAGTTACATCCTCAGTTTTGTTGGTTAAATCCCATGTTTTGTTTTTTTTGAACAAATCAATTTTGGTAAGTAAATCATTGAAATCCCCATGATGGGTCAACTCCCCACCATGGCAATCAACAGAATGAACCAGTCCCTCTTATTTTCCATGTGGCCACCTTTGAAACCCGATGGTATATTATCACTGGTTGGTGGTTTGGAACATGTTTCATTTTCCCCAATAGTTGGGATGATGATCCAATCGGTTAAAAACAACCAATTAGTAAAGGTTGTCTATAGCGTTGTCTATAAAACGGCATAGATTATCATGTTCCACAATTTTCCCATCATTGGCCATAACATTGCCAGAAAGTTGGGAACAAAAAACACTATGTTTGGTGACAAAAGGCTGGTTGGTGGTTTGAAACATGAATTTTATTTTTCCATATATTGGGAATAATAATCCCAACTGACTAATATTTTTCAGAGGGGTTCAAACCACCAACCAGCTATGTTTGGTGACAAAACGCGATGTATTCCCACGAATTTGGCGCCTTCACCTCACAGCGTGCAGGAGAGGGCGAGGCGACGCTGATAGAAGATGGCCACAAGAAAAAACATATGCACGGTTATGGCCCAACGAACAGTGCCTTAAATGGAAGTATAACTCCTATGCCTATAACTAGTTGGTTACATATCATGACTGGTTGGTTATAAATGGAGCAAAATAACTCGTCTTCTAGCTAAGGTGAAATGTGTCATGAAATAAGCCCATAGAAATAACTGTTAGTTGGGCCATAACTGCAGGGGTTTCAATGTGATGATCCCCGAAAACTTTGGAATACAAGTAACAGTGTATGGAATTAGATGTAATGAAGCATACCAGCCCCATGTTGTCGCATTTTTCTTCATGGGCAATATTTATTGAGCAATATGAACCATTCAGGGTAGATCTATCACTAAATCAGCCGCTCGGGAACACCTCCGCCTTCAAAGCAGAATCCAAGCTGGCGCAGGAAGTAGGAAGCATTTAATGCATACATGGTGGGGCCCCCGTTATAGCTAAGTTGGTTTAGAAGTCAAATATATGGGGTCTATGGTAGATATATCCAACTAACTAATGGGGGTTATAAACCAACAAACATGACGTTTGGGGGCTCCAACCTTGTATGGATGATGTTCCGGTCTATGATATTTTTCCCGACTATACAAGTGCTGGAGAAAGACCATCCATCAAGTATGAGATACCCCCTGGTAATTTGTTACATAGCTATAGAAAATTGTACATTTATAGTTGATTTACCTATTAAAGATGGTGATTTTCCATAGTTATGTTTGCCAGAGGGTACTCTTAGGATGAGCTTGTCAGCACCACCAACGAGGTCCAAAGTGTGGAGTTTGTCTCCCCTGGGGACAGAGGTCATTGGTCACCAGAGGTTCCAGGTTTGGAAGACATGTCGGTGCTGCACCAGTTCGTTAAGTTCACAAACGGTGAATTCGATGGTTTATGGTACAAAGTGGGGCCCCCGTTTGATAGCTAAGTTGGGCTAAATAACTACAATAAATAGGATTTATGGTAGTTGTAACTATAGTCAGATTGGGTTATAAACCAACTTATAACAAGGGGGCCCCACATTGTGTATATATATAATTATATATATATATATATCTGTATATCGAACTGGTATTCGTTGGTGTTATAAACCACGTTTTCTACATTGTCAACCTAGTTCACCAAAGCTGATGGTCGTTGTAGACCAACTGTGAACATTGTTTTAAACATACGTAGTTCTTTATTCAGGGGTGTTATAAACCAACTGTTAACATTGTTTTAAACATAAAGAATCATAGTTAATGTTTATGTGGGCAGCACCTTGTGCACCAAAAAAAATGCAAGCTTCGCAGCATGCTGATGACCAGGTCGTTTCGGCCCACACAAATTCTGCAGCACACTGTTACTGTTAAAGGTCCAGGAAGCCATAGGACATGGTGATTTTTCAGCAACAAAAATGGAGCACTTCATGTGATTTATGGTTGAAAAAATGATGTCTATGTTTTTTTTGTTCAGTGAACAGTTATGCGGTCTTTTAGCCCGAAATAGAATGGTTATAGATCTATAACATGGTTTTACATGGGGTTATCATTCCAGAAATGACATGATGACGGACTTACAACTGCTCAAGGGCCCTATAAAACAGCATACGTTGCAAGCATCGATGGTGTTTTTCTCGGATCCGGAGGCCCAACCAGCTGGATCATTGACAGTTATGGCACAACTAACAGCTATACCCTCTGGTTATTTGTTACATAACCATGGTATAGATGGCCCATAGAAATAGATGGTTTACCTCTTAAAAATGGTGATTTTGCATGGCTATGTAACCAATCACGAGATGGTAAATGGAATGAAACAACTCCTCTAGCTGAGGTTATATTATATATTATTATGTCTTATATACTGTATGTATATATATATTATTATATATATCATGAAATAAGCCCGTTTTTAACTGTTAAGGACCATAGCTGTAAACATAAACATTGGCCATGAACTATGACACATGTGGTGAGGCTTTTTTCACGGGTCAGACTTAGGAAAGCTGGAAATTGCAAGAGATACACTGGGGTTCTGCAATGTGGGGCCCCAGTTCGACCATAGGAAACCATAGGAAAATGTGGGTTTAATGGGATTTATAGCTGATTTATGATAGCTAAGTTGGTGAACATAACTACAATAACTAGGGTATACTAGGGTCTAGCGGGCCCCACATTGTAGAATTTCTCTGCCCGAAATTGCCATTGGTTTGTTACGGGGAACGGCCCAAATCTGTCTGATGCATTTCCTTCATAGGCCACATGGGGCCAAGTCTGATGTTTTGATCTTCAGTATCAAATGCCTTGGACATATAATGTGCGGCCTCCCAAAGATAGGTAAACTATGGTAAACTGGAGAACAACAATAGCTATCATTCATAGTGGATTAGTGGGTGTATCTTTAGTCGAATGGTGTGATAAACCAACTTGTACCTCTGGACCCCGCAGGTTAGCACGTCTAAAAATGGTATTATACATGGTCTCATGGTTGAAAATGAAAGTTGGTGATATTTATTGGTATTTGGCATTCTATAAATGCATTTACCATCCCAGTATTTGTATATACTATATATATAAATATATATATAGGGTGTTATTTAGACTATATGTTTATTTGCATCTTGGTTTACTCAGAGCTTTGTGAGATGCGGATTTGCCACACAAAAACGCACCGCAGAGCCGCAGTGCGCCATGAGAATTGCGCATGGCCTCCGCCAACAGTCGCCCCGTTGTCCTGGTGACGAAACGACGTTACGCGCAACGGGCGAGCTTCTTGGTTTATCACGTTCTAAGGAGAGTAAACAGGTTGGGAGGTTCGAAAGTCGTGGTGATCCCCAAAATAGTTGGTATAACGGAAAATCCCAATCTAAAATGGATGATTTCTGGATACCCTCATTTTTGGAAGCCACCATGTTACATATAATTTACTCCAAAATTGTGGTTACCCTCCGATGGCTTGGAAAATCCTCTGTTTAGTTCGATGATTTTACCATTTTCATGCCCATTTTTTTATAGGGGACTTCCCAGCTAGCCATGTTTGATGACACCGGAGGGTATACATACCATATCTCTGTCATAGCCACCATCTCTTAGCCTTTCTCACCGACAGGAGTTGGCTGAAGGCCCTGCAAGGTGGTGCCCCCCCAGTTGTAAGTTGGTTTATAAAGCATAGTAACTATGTAACTACCATAAACCCAAGTGAAACTGAACTGTTCTAAACTAACTTAGCGATTTCCCAACTGGGGCACAGTTCCCAAGCAGGGTTCCCAAGCAGTTTCGATTCGTGGGATGATCCACGTGACGCTGAGGATGGTGAGACATGTTGAACGCCCTGCATGGGCACCTGGATCGTTGGAGAGACGCAGCACAGCTGCTGGAGGAAGTCTTCGCGACGATGGAAGGGGGTATCTTAAGGGAATCTAATGGTTATAATGGTTAATAACCATGGTTTATAAATATGGTTATTAATGATTATAATGGGTTTATCCATGGTTATCACAGAAAAAACACACATGATATGTCTGGTTGGTGGTTTGGAAAGTTTGGAACCATGGAATTTCGAATGACTTTTCATTCAGTTGTCAGTTGGGAATGGAATAATTATCCCAACTGACGGAACTCATATTTTTCAGAGGGGTTGAAACCACCAACCAGAATGTGTGGAAGTGTATTTATCCTTCAAAGTTTTCGGATAACTATCATTTTTTTGTGTCTGATGAGTTTGATGTTTAGCCACACCATGATTTTCATTTAGGTTCTCTTTCAAATGTGATTACCCTCTGGTAAACTAACATAGTGGATTTACCCATAAAAAATGGTGATTTTCCATGGTTACGTTAGTTTACCAGAGGGTAGTGGCTGTGCATTCTTCTCCAAGATCTTAAGAAATTGGATGCAACTTTCCTATTGTCGTCGGGACTTCTCCAGTGTGAAACACGTTCTGTGCATCTAAAAAGGGATATGCGACCAGTATGGCAACTAAAAAAATGATGGACCATGAAATTGCCGATCCCGTATTTCAGATACCATCTGGTTATTTAACATAGCCATGGAAAATCGCCATTTTTAATAGGTAAACCATCTATAAATGGGCCATTTTCCATGGCTATGTTAAATCACCAGAGGGTAAATCATTTGGTAGCATGGCAGTTCCATGACAATTCTTCATGGTCCATTGGCCTGTGCTGCCTTGGGAAAAACCCGTCCAGCTCCCAGAGTTGATCCACTAGACTGGCTTTAAAAACTGGACGACTGATTACCTGGGTTTGTTTAAGGTGATTTGTTTATTTTGTCAATGGGAAATCCACCATGACTGGGGAATCGATTAAGTGATTTGTTTTTTTGGGGACCCCGAATCAGCAAATCCACTCGAGGTGTCTTTGAAAAAACGATACGATTCGTTTCCCCCGCGAGTTTCATCACGGGTTGCCCCTACTACGGGTTTCATCCGCCCACGTTGATCATCCTATTATTACATGTCATATATATATATATCTCTCTCTCTCTCTCTCATGTATCTATATCATTCTATATCACCATAGAATGACTGGTTTTGCCAGCTGTTTTCCATTTAGGCACATTTAGACTTAGCAAAAGGCGGCGACCATGTTTTGCTTTACCCAGGAGGCCCACTCTTCACGTGCTTCTGCGAACACTGGCGAGCGAGCGCTACGGAGCTTTGCGAGAGCCAGTGCTTTGGATGCTGGTGGGAAGCCCAAACGATGGGTACCCTCCCCGCAATTGACATAGATCCTGAAGATAGCCAATTCTTAGTAGAAATTCATCTTCCAATTTGACAGGGTCTATGTTACTGGAGAGTGTATAATTTGTTTCATGATAACTAGTTTAACCGGGAATTGCAATGGATATATGGAGGTTTCCTAAAATAGGGCTACTCCCAGTTCTCATCCATTTATAGATATTTATGGATGATTTTTTCATATTTTTTCCTTATAAACCATCCAGCTATTGGGGTATCCCCATGACTATGGAAACCCCCATATCATATACCGTTCCAGGATGGGCCCAAGCTTGCTGCTCAGCTAAGGACACTGGCTGCGGGCCGTGAAGTGTTGGGACTGGGACGGCCTCATCGACCGCAGCTTCGGTGAAGTCGTCCAGGCGCAGAGTTTGTAACGTGGGTAAACCTACAGTTATGGCCCAACTAACAGTTGTTTTTATGGGTTTATTTCGTGATATATAACCAACTAGTTATAGGAGCTACTTCATTCCATTTATAATTGTTAGCTGGGCCATAACTGTATGGTGGTTTGGAACCATGGAATTTTGAATGACTTTCCCATCATATTGGGAATGTCATCATCCCAACTGACGAACTCATATTTTTCAAAGGAGTTGAAACCAGCAACCAGAATAGGAGGTATAAAACATAAATAGGTGGTAGTGACTATATATTTGGCTAAATATACATGGAAAACTACAACGTGGGGGCCTCGAACGATAGCAAAGTTGGTTTGTAAACCCCATTAACATAGATACAGCTACCATGAACTATATTTAACCCAGTTATAGTTATAAAGCAACTTAGCTATCGTTCGGGGGCCCCACATTGTATATACAAGCTATATATGTGCACTTTAATGAGGATCCTTGCGGCTGCGGGTTGCTCTCTTTCAGGCACTCCCGACCTGGTGGCTGACTCTTCACTACTTAACGACCTTTGGAGGTAACGCCGCGGGGTGGAGGGAACCGAAACGCCCGGCTAGCTGGGAAAGCATCAGCATGCATGCGTCTATAAAACATACACTATATAAACTGTAACTATAGACTATAGATAAACTATACATAATGATCATACCAATCCATCATCCCATTCTGTAAACTATAAGATAAACTTTTGGGATTGGGATTTAACTTACAGTAGCCATCAACAAATGTGTCGTATTGGTGATATATGGAGTTTTTTTCATGGGAAACCAGGTTGATATGTATATACCATGTTGGATGTGTTACATTCTTGGAAAGCTGAGGGATTGAGCCTGGATGATGTGGTAAAGCACCAACCATTTGGGGTGGGATCATGCAGTTACCAGGCCTATAATCAGTGGACCCCAAGTGGTGCTGGGGTATACCACACCAATCAGAGCAGGAGTGAAGTGATGAGAGCAGCTGGGGTTTCTTAAATGATGGAGGAATCCTCAAAATTAAGCGGTATCATGCAATGTGAGGCCCCCAGCTATAAGTTGGTTTTTAAGCACCAGTAACTATAGTTATAAGTACCATAAAACCATAGTTATTGGAGTTATAAACCAACTTAGCTATCTTGGGGGCCTCACATTGTGGGAATATCATGATTTAAAATGGGTATTCAATGGAAATCTATTCAATGGAATACTTCATTGGAGATCACCAAGTCACCAAATGTTTCAATTCTTTCGTCGTGGTCATCCATGACGGCTGGATGATGGGGCGGGCCGCCCCATGACGAAACGGAAACCTCCACTTGTTTTATAGGGGATGATCTTCATCGGCAACCTTTGTGATAGTTTTTTTGGGTGCCCCAGTCCGACATGCTTAAATCTTTACGGCTGGATATCATTCCCTATGGATCCATGGCCACTGCCTGGGAAGGTACTTGTATAACTAACCCCCTAGTCATCATACCCCAGTCGTACTTCCTAAGAAGCTACAACTGGATCCATAGGGATTGATACCCTCTGGTAATTTAACATAGCTATTGAAAATGGTCATTTTTATTGGGAAAACTCACTATAAATGGCCATGTTCAATAGCCATGTTAAATTACCAGAGGGCATCATCTACATGACAAACCCGAAATATACCCTGTGGTAGTCAATCGTGGCATGGGAAATGCCTTAGAAATGAAGGTTTTTTCATGGGGAAAATCATCTTGAAAATTGCTGGATTTGCCCTTGCCATGTTTGAGTACCAGGTGGTAAAAATTCTTGGAATGTTTGTATACTGGAATGTATTTACACTTATGGCCCAACTAACAGTTATAAATGGAGTTATAACTCCTATAATCAAGGTTTTATATCATTATAAGCCCATTTAAAGAAAACTGTAGGAACATTTAAGGAAGCACAGAAGCACAGGAAGTCACTGAAGACTTCCACCATCTTCCATCTGTTCTAAGGTGGCAATATGGTCACTTGCACCACCTCAATACGAAAATGTGAAACTTCGTGGCAGCAGGCATGGATGGAGGGAAGAAGACTCAGATATTGGAAGGATGCACGCAGGAAGTCAATAGTTTGCTGTACATGTATTTTATCTGGTTGGTGGTTTGGAACATGTTTTATTGTCCATTTCATATATGGGATGTCGTCCTTCCCATTGACGAACTCATATTTTTCAATATGGTTAAAACATGTTAAAACCACCAACTAGTCATGGTATTATATATATATATATGTATTTGATTAGTTGGTTCCCTTTGGTAGTGATGAATCCGTAGCCAAGAAATGGTACTTTCCACGGAAGCAGCCGCTTGGTTATTTCTGGTTGTTTTGGGTTTCAGATATACAGAGTTTGAAGAGGGTTCTGTGAGATCATTGGTGAATGTCAATGGACAAGCATTTCAGGAACCGATTTATTGCAGGCAGCTACCATTATTTTAGGCCCATAATTCAGGCTTTGCATAAGGGAATATCCCAACAAAATATGGCCTTATATGGTACAGTACCTCCATTTTAGGATCCTGAAATTCCCATTGAAAACATGTTCATCCACCAACCAGGTTAAGAAGAAGGCATCAGAATCCCTAAACGGTGGTGCCCTCCAGTTCTAAGCTGGTGTTTAAACCATATTAACTTTTGTCTACTGTAAACCATAGAATTCACCTAGTGAACAAAACCAACTTAGCTAACAAACTGGTGCAGTACCTTGTGGTCGGTTTGATAAATATCCCCATTCTATGTGCATATATATTATATTACTATTCTAACCCCATGCTATAACAATTTCCCAATTATATCCCGATAATATATTGGTATATTAGCCTATTATGGTTATTAAGCCCACTATACAGTACATACGTTGTATTTATATATATATATAACTTTAACTATATTTGTTGCATGATTAAGTACTGCATATATGTATAAACTATTATATATTCCTATGTTTATCCGGGATATATGTCCCATTATCCCATAACAACCCCATTATATCACTATTGCCTCATCATTGCTTGATTGCTGATCCATACAATGTGGGCCCCCCAGTTATAAGTTGGTTTATAAGCATCATTAACTATACTTATAAGTATCATAAACCATAGTTATTGGAGTTATAAACCAACTTAGCTATCTAGGGGGCCCCACATTATAGATTTCTCTTATAATAATACCCCTTATGCCAGGCCCCACATTAAAATCCCACATTGCTAATCCAGAGATTTGGATCCATTGTGATATACCCACTATAAACCCCATATATAATGTATGATATAGTGAACCCATTATTCCGTTATTACTACAATGTGGCCCCCCCCAGTGCTATAAGTTGGTTTATAGACCCTAATAACTATAGATATATCTACCATAAACCATACTTAACCTAGTTCGAAACCAACTTAGCTATCCAGGAGGCCCCATATTGTATTATAATCATCATTGCCTGATTGGGGATCCAGAGATTGTTGCAAGGCCACCAATCTTCTGCAGTCCTTGCAGTCTTCCCGCATTCGCTTGGACGCACAGGTGAGGATAGCTGTACGGCATAGCGCTTTTTGAAGACCTTGCTGTAGCTTTAAAAGAATCTGTACTGTACCATAGTTAGCCAAGTTGGTTCATAAATCCAATGACTATGGTTTATAGGTGAAATATCTATAGTTAATAGGATTATAACCCATTTCTAACTGGGGGGCACCATCTTGTATAAATTACATTGAACACGCAATCTGTCCGTTTGTTGGCTGTCGCCACTCAACACCACTCAACGCCACTCTCCTAGACTCTCGCCACTCAAACACTCCCGTTCTTGAAAAACACTTGGCGCGGGACAAAAAGGGTGAATGTAATTGATTAAAGCATATTAAATCCCAAAATGATGATTGAATTGGATTTACTGGTGATCCAGCGTTTTTTTGGGGGATATAGTGGGAGTTAATGGATTGTTAGTGGTAATTGGTAATAGTGGCCTAATTTGTGACTATTCTATGGTTAATTCTAATGAAGAATTGGTGATTCACCGTGTAAACATGTTTTTGTTAATGGGAACGCAGAGCAACTGAGGCCATTAAAAACGATGAAATCAAAGGAGGCTGTAGCAACGCGTCCGTGCATAGATGCTTATCAATTATCATATGGGTATTAAAGGTCAGTGTGATAATTGATGATCAACGAAATGTGTATTAAAGGAGCCAGTATCAACCATTGCCATTGTAAGCCATATGGGTAAGACAATGGTTGATACTGGCTTACAATGGAATATACAATAGCCTTTAATATCCATATGATAAATGCCAATGGTTGATATTGGCTTACAATGTCAATGCTTGATCAATGGCTATGCATTTCAGGAACCGATTTATTGGTTGTACCTACCACTATTTTAGGCCTGAGTTTAAGGCCTTTGTAATATCCCTAGAAAATCTGCCCTTATATGGTACAGTACCTCCATTTTAGGATCCTGAAATTCTCATTGAATTGATAATGGTTGATAATGGATATGATTTAATATATGGCTAAAATATATTCATGAATTTGATCATGACCTCGCCATTTTCCTGGACCTGGGAATACTGGTTAGGATTGGGGCAATTATAGCAAACTAGCCTTAATTCAGCTTTGTGAATTATGATACTTAACCCAGAAATATTCACTTTAGGCAGCAAAAGTGGTTTTTGATCAATGGTTTGTTAAGAAACTATAGCTTGTTTTTCCGGTTGAGAATACGGATTCGGTTACGGACATACATGTGGTAATCCTCTTTTGAACTGGGAATTTTCTTGCCCTGCTTGGGGAGTCAACTTGCAAACAAGCAGAGGATTAGCCAGTCAAAGCTTGTGATTGAAATGGAATTAGTATGATCAAGTATTATCACTGATTTTCAAGACAAACCCATATATCAAGTAATCTAGTCATTCTGTTCATCCCCACAAGATAGTGCCCCATAGTTGCCTAAGTTGGGCTTTTAATCAAGTCAACCAGTGTTTGTTGCAAGTAACCGTAGTTAAGGGGGTTGTAAATCAAGTTATAACCGTTAGAATGGGGTCTGCCCGAAATTGTTTCTATCATTGGAACATGATGATTGGGGGATAGCTCATTTTCAGACAAACCCATTTGCCTTAGATGTGTTCACCATCTTTGGTACATGAATTGGGTGAAACAACAACCTGTTCATAGATTTTCACGTTACCACCAAAAATTACTTTACTTCGTGTGATCCCCACCATGACATTTATACATTTTCTTACTGGCAAATCTTCTGGCATTCTATCTGACATATCTTCTGACATTCTATTTGGCATTCTATCTGGCATAT
>Ga0126342_10009008_pt1 | contig 17879 bp, 6 predicted proteins | sample Cyp1metagenome_FD_92528 | JGI IMG/M metagenome (GOLD analysis project Ga0126342, IMG submission 92528) | Coral microbial communities from Lord Howe Island, Old Settlement Bay, Australia - Cyphastrea 1 metagenome | ecosystem: Host-associated > Invertebrates > Cnidaria > Coral ... | reverse complement strand
GTGAGTGAGTGAGTGAGTGAGTGAGTGAGTGAGAGAGGAGGACGGGAGGCGGAGGAGGAAGGCGGATACAGAACTAAAAACAAAAACCCCACACGTCAATGTGGGGAATAATTATGACAAACAACTTGAATCACTAAGACGAGATTCAATAGTATAGTTTAACCACATGTATATGTATATGTATAATATCTTACATCAACATACAGACTGCCCCCTTCCATTCTTGGTGGGTAAACATACCATGCACCAATCGCTTTTTACAGCGGTACGCCTGCCGCAGCCTTTTCCGCTTGCACTTTGGCGCGCAGAGTTCTGCGGATGTCATGACGTTGACAACACAAGGATGGGATGGTACTTGGAGAATCAGCCATTAGTTGGTACAGAAACTAGTTGGTAACCAGACTTGCTAATTAGTAAATACAGTTAGTTCACCAATTTTCAAAAAATGTAACCCGAATCAGGCACTTACAATAACAAGGATGATATAAGGATGACTAAATAGTTCTTCCAAGTATAAAGGACCGCAATGACAGTAGGATGGGCAAATAAGGGGATATAACATGAATATAGTGGGCATAGAAATGGATACTGGATGGGGATATACTGGAAATGAACAACGGCTATGAATCAAGTCGTGAATCAGCATCCAAAGTAGGATGGACATATTTTCAGACTGTATCAATGGATTAGTGGAAACATCTAGGAACCACTAGGGGTATTAGTACCCAGCTTATTCTGAGGTTACCATGACTGGTTGGTGGATTCAACTCCTCTGAAAAATATGAAGGTCAGTTGGGCTTATTATTCCCAATATATGGGGAAAAAAAAGTTCCAAACCACCAACCAGAATAGTTACCATGGCATCATCGTATGGGATCCCCCCAACAGGAACCCCGTGATGGATTCATCAGCCACTGGTCAGGTACCAGACGTATGAATCCCTTTTATGGCTAAGGATGGCTAAGGAAATGATCTGGTTGGTGGTATATATGGTAATATACTGTTAATATATGGTTATACTGTTAATATATGGTTGATAATGATAATAATCTGGTTGGTGGTTTCAACCTACCCCTCCGAAAAATGATGGAGTGAGTGAAAGTCAGTTGGGATGATGTTTCCATTCCCAACTTTTAATGGAAAGTCATAAAATTCCATGGTTCCAAACCACCAAGCAGTGATAAGTTGACCCAGTCTGATGTGAACATTCCAATCTTTCTGTGCTCTTCACCACCCACCTGGTGGCAGCCGCATAATCAAAGTAGATGGGATCCACTCCCAGACCTCTGGCGGCCAAGCTCCTACTGTTAATGACTCATTTCGGAAGAGGGAAGTGGTTGTTGAGACCACAATGCAACATTACTGTCTTTGACTTACACCAAAAGTCATACTTTGAGGTGGATATATACGGTTGACCTACCGAGCCATCAGAAAGACTCAGAATCCAGGCGGCCGAAAGGAGAAATCATCCCAGATCACACGTGAACCACCGAATAGGTGCAAACATATTTTCAGGATGCTGTTCTGATGATGTTTGTCTGATAATTTCCACGCTTCCAATTGCTCTATCTATTTTGAAATCGCCATGTAAAGGTTGAATGGGGGTAGCTCAGTTGCAGGACTTTCAATGAACTATCATTACCACCATTTGTGTGGGGAGACCTGTGAATTCAAATCTGTCGCTACCCCATAGATAAGGACTTTTCAGAGGGGATGAAAGAGAGGTAATTTGGCCCAGCCATCAAAAATATCATGTTTGCCTAGATGAACGACCAAACTTCACATAGCCATTGCTTATAGCTGTGTAACAAGCTTCCCCCACAGTCAATTTCAAGACCAGGATTGAGTCAATTTCGAGACACCATCCAATATCATCCAATGCCTGGAAGGTGAACATTATGAACATTCATAAAGCAGAGGGTTGGGATCTCCAAATATTTGGGCATCCGAGAAACCAACAAGGTGGACCTGTCCCCTTCAGGCGCCAAAGACTAGCTGTCCCAGTCCCACAGAAAGATTGATGTGGCGATGGGAACCATGATACAGTTGTTTTTTGGCATTAGAAAAGCTGGTGAAGTCGGGTGTTCATCCAACACAACACATCATATGATGTACAGTACCTGTATAATATATATATATACATAGGATTATGTAGGATGATGTAGGTAAACTCGGTAAACTCACCAATCCCCAGTTCCTTTTTTTTTCTGTATACATCTTCTATAGGTGCCTTTTTGCATTGATCCAACAGCTGTTGGTTCCCCCTTGGCCTGTCGATGGCCCCAAGACCTCAGCACCAGCCGGATCCGTCATGGGTTAGAATAGCTTTTGAAAATCGTGTGACGATATTTAACTCATATAATCACTTCATGATGATTACAGTATATTACTGTATATTTTATCAAATTGCAAGAGCAAAGCAATGTTTGTTTTGGGATTTTGGGATCAGGATATTCCTCCTTAAAGGTGTGGCAAAGAACCAAGCTACTAACCTAAGGCCAAGGTTTGCCCGTGTGCCCGAACCGTAATCGCTTTGTCAGTCAACATCTTTGCCTTATCTCACGCACGGACTAATGAAATGAACCTGAATCGTGTCAAATCGTGGCTTGAAGTTTAATTCTATGAACCAAGTTTGGTGATATCTCTGGCCTTTAATCGCCAAACCAGCTGTATCCCAAATCATTCCCTAATCTTGATGGTGGCAAGCTACCTTAAGTCATCATTGACTGAAGGTTTCGGAATTGGGTCAATCGTATGTCCGAATGCTGTCACTGCACGAGAGCGTTTCTTACCATCCCATGGTTTTACATCCCAATCCCATCCCACACATTCCATATGATTTTCCCCCAAAAAAAGGCTCCGAGAATGACTAACTGGTTGGTAATATACTGTTAATATATGGTTGATAATGATAATAATCTGGTTGGTGGTTGACCTACCCCTCTGAAAAATGATGGAGTGAGTGAAAGTCAGTTGGGATGATGTTTCCATTCCCAACTTTTTATGGAAAGTCATAAAAATTCCTTGGTTCCAGTCACCACCAAGCAGCTAAAAATCTCTACGACACCAAGCGCCTTTGGAACGGGCCATGTTTTAGGATATCACCAGCGATGCCAACACCAACTGAACCATGTACGCCGTAGCCTCATGATTTCATGTGGCAAACATAGACAATGAAAAAACATGGTCAAACATGAGTTTTACACAATGCATGGATGGTTGGTGGTTTCAACTCCTCTGAAACATATGAAAGTCAGTTGGGCTTATTATCCCAATATATTGGAAAAAACATGTTCCAAACCACCAACCAGATGGGGTTGTCAGTGTATCTTTTTAGAAAAACAAGACATAAAAAAAATCCGCTCAAACATGAAAAAAATCCAAAAAAATACACTCCAGGTCAGAACGCAGGTGCGCCATTCGCCAAATCCGACAAAACGGCTCTGTCTGAACAAAATGTTTTGCCATTGCGCCGCACGCTCTTGCAACAGTGCGGAGCTCCAACGAGGCAGCCGAAACTTCGTTCTGGCCGTCATGCCAATTGGCGAGTAAGACACCAGCTGCGAGCTGGAAGTTGCGGTCATCGATCTCACCAGTGCTTGCAAGGCATCCGCAGGTGAGTTCTCATCCGCTCCAGGCGTCTCATTGGGACGTTGTGCCACCATTGGGTTTTCTGCAAGGTGTCCGGCTCACCACTTGCGTCATGGCAGGATCGTTGATTCCAAATTGCTTTCACTCAAGAGAAAGATCTAAGCATATCTAAGCCATAAACCTCCAATTGAGGATGAGTGATGAGTTTGCACCACTTCTGGTAGTCATTGGTAAGTCATTGGGAATGGTTCACTATTGGGTTTGACGGTTTGACCACATTTATGAAATTTCAAGAACTTTCACTCCTTGTGCGCTTGTCATACTTCAAGATACACTTGCGTGCTCCAGTTCAGGAAACAGTCTTGGGATGTCTTGGGAGTAGCCGCTATTGAATAAGGATGCATCCATTTTTCTTGGATGTGGTCAACCCTGAGCACATGCATATGAGATCCCAGAAAAGACAGACTAAGTAAGAAGCAAAACGCTAATTGCTGGTGTTCCACCTGTTCCTATCCTCTGGGATTGCCATCATTGTCCATTTCGACTCTGGGCAAATCGAAAAAAGCCTCCGGTGATCAAAGCTGGCGAGCTGGAAATTCCTTCATTTAGAGTTGATTTTTTCCGCTCAAACCTCCATTTGTAGCGAGATTCTCCACCCAGCCACGTTTGATTACCATCCATTGAGGTCCTTGGAGTTACCTTTGGGACGTGTCCCCAAGGCCCGTGGTTGTGAAAAAGGTTCCCAAAAGTGGAGAATCAGCATCCAAGCAGCTTGTAAATATATAACCATGGGGAAATTATGGCTGATATTGATGACGTGATGTCATCAGTTGCTGGTGGATATAACCATTTATATAACCTGTATCAATTCCGTCACCGAATAATCAATCATCTTGACCGGTAGATCCTGGGCTTGTGAGAATGGAGTCCCATGAAATCACCATGTTTCACAATAAAAGCAACAAAGATGGAGTCTACTGCAGATATTCTCTGAAAAAACCCTATGTTTTCTTTATATTGAATCCACATCTTTATTGAGTAAGTCCCCATTTAACGATTCTGTTTTTTGAGTGGTCTCCCATGAATATTCCATGTGAGTTGCCGCACACGATTTCCCCAACCAACTCATTCCCAAGTCGCTGCCGCAGCCGTCACCGCACCACGACTATTTCGCGACCTGTGAAAGTTGGGGGTTTTGATCATCCGGCAGATCGAAAGTATGAAACCCATGTTCCCTATCCGTTCCGATTTGACCATCAAAAATGATGGCTCATTCATGGCTCATCCTGAAATGGGGATCAAAGTTTGCAGATCCAACCCTAAACCGGGCTTTTGATAGGGTCCTGGAACATGTTAGGGAGAGGTTAGTTCGTAACTTGTGCATATGTCCCTAAGTTCCCATTATATTGGAATTGCTTGTGACTTATGACCATGATTACCTGCTATGCTTACATGATAAAAAACATCCTCCGGTTTCAACATGGCAATGGAACATCACCAATCGCCGAATCATGAGAGCCTCATCGCCACATCCGCCAGCAATGTTGAATTGGTTGAATATCCCACTTGTAACACCAATTAACACCATATATCTCCATGATATCCTCAATTGTTGAATTTCTGAACCAGAAAACACCATTAATTCTTGAACATTTCACAAAAAAACACATTTTATCTGGTTCAGTGCCCATCTGAAGTAGGCTTGAATCACCATCTTGTGGGTAAAATCCCCATGGTTTGCTGGTTAAAGCCCATGTGTTTTCATCATGTTTGATGGTCATATCCCCATGACAAATTCCTCACTGGTTGCTGGTATACCTACCCCTCTGAAAAATTATGGAGTTGGTCAGTTGGGATGATGACATTCCCAATATGATGGGAAAAATAAAAGCCATGTTCCAAACCACCAACCAGCTCATATTAGTTGGTGCACTCCTATGGAAATCCTTGTTCATTCACAACATTGGGGCTTTTCGCTCTGAGTTCCCCCACCCGGCACTGGCAGCACTGGGAGCTGTGCTTCGGGGTGTACCTTGGCGTGGCGATATGGTTTAATATATATATATATATATTGTATATATATATTGTTCATATTAATCCTGAAAAATAAAACATAAACAAACAACTAAGGTTTGTGGTACTTGTAATAGCCACAGTAATATAAGCCATTCATATCTGGTTGGTGGTATACCTACCCCTCTAAAAAATATGAGTTCGTCAGTTGGGATTCTGACATTCCCAAAATGGAAAAATAAAAAATGTTCCAAACCACCAGCCAGTATATATATATATATATATATATATTCAGATTCATATTAATCCTCAAAAAAACTAAGGTTTATGGTACTTGTAACTGTAGTTCATAGGGTTTATTGACCAACAAACTGATGGTAATCCGAAAGAATGGAAAAGTATAGTGCCACTTAGGACATCTTAGGACCACGACTTTTCCAGTAGGGTTTTACTTTTCTCTGTGTTTGAGGGTTGCTATAGTGTAGACAAGTGGTTTGATATGATTTGAATTGATTTGATATGATTTGTTGGTACTTGTATACTACTAGAGTTAATCAACTTTGAGGGTTCCTAAATTTGCAGAGTAAATGCGCCCAACAAACTTCAGGCCAATCCTCGTCAACCAATGTAATCCATCTGGTTATTTAACATAGCCATGGACAATCACCACTTTTAATAGGTAAACCATCTATAATATAAATGGGCCATTTTTCATGGCTATGTTAAATAACCAGAGGGTACGTTAATTTCCCGGCGGGTAATTTCCAAGGTTACCATAGGTTACCCATGAAATCCGGGGCTGCCTGGGCTGTGGCTTTGGTGCTGGGTCAGCTGCTGGGTCAGGTCATGGAAATCATCATTTCTTCTGTTAATAACGTCGATTCATCACGTATTTACCCACATTCACCACCTTTTCAATGGACAATTTCTCTATATTCCCATTGATTGTTATGATTGTTACAGTCTCTATGCCTAAATCACCATTTCAATGTATCGCTTTCTTCATTGGGTTTCCACACATTCCTGGCTTTTTCACTGTTGAACCCTTCGCCCTCGGATTTCCCATACGCCATCTCCACAAGGGCGCCCAGGGACGACGAAGTGAGTTCCGTCGTTCCAACACTTGGTGCCGGATCTGCGAGTCGTATCATTGGGAATCTCATGCAGTTATGGCCATTTATCAGTTATAACTGGTTATTTCAATGCCCATAGGATCCATGTATGCTATATAAATGGTAACATTTATCATCAATATACCCCAAATGTTAGCATATATACCATACATGGATCCTATGGGATGGGATTATACATTCTATAAATGGGGTTTTGTTAGTACTTATAACTGGTATTTCGGGCCATAACTGTGGGAATCTGAAGCAGGAACATCATGGCTTAATCTAAATCGCTATTTTTATGGATTGATGACCATCTATGATTGGAGATGGCTAAATCCCGATTTTAATGTATCTTTCTATATAATGGCTAAATCCCTATTAATGGATATATTCATGATCATATATATATATATATATATATCTAAATTGTGTCCATGACACATTATATGAAAGCTACCAAAATACATGGAACTATCATATATGAGATACCCTCTGGTTTTCTCTGGACATTTAAAATAGCAATTGAACATTGCCATTTATGGTTGATTTACCTGTATAATTATGGTGATTTTCCAGAGCTTTGTTACTATCCCGGGACCCCTCATCTTCGATCATCTTCGTCCACCTCCCTCCACCTCAAACTTGTTGGTGGTTTCAACCAACCCCTCTGAAAAATGATGGAGTTGGTCAGTTGGGATTATTATTCCCAATACGATGGGAAAAATAAAAGCCATGTTCCAAACCACCAATCAGCAAAAGACTATAAAAGACTTACATCAGACATCAACACAAAATGTACAGCCGTAGATCTATGAATAGATGTTGGCTACTTACAGCCAACTGTATTGTGAAATGCATCCCCGCGTTTCGTTGCCCCCAACCGAGCGGTGTTCAAAACCCTCTGGCATTCCACTATCCTTCTTGGTTAATTGAAACTCCAGCATTCCAATCATGGATGATGATGATCCCTCAAAAACGAGGCAGTACAATCCTGTATACAATCCCAAATGCTAGGCAACCAAACATTGTTTATCAGTTGTATTCACCATTATCCACCTGCATCTCCATATGTTGATGCTCAACAGGGCTTGGTTTTCACTGCCCCAACTCTCTACATGTACCATTGGACCATGATCGGTGCGTCCCTTCGCCTGCTTTCTCATGTCCCTGAACTCTTCATCTTCATCCACCTCATCCTGTCAGGCAGCGTGACCACCATTCCATCATCTATGGAGATGTGCCCAACAACACTGCCACCAAAAGTCTATTTGATATAGATTTTATATACATTTTTTTTTTTGTGGAGAATTTGTAAAGAACAAATCGTGCTTTTCCCACCAATGAAAACTCAACTCATGCTCGGGAACAAACGAAGAAAACGCGTAATCACATCACAAAATGCAAAAACCATTCGTATAATTACAGTAAATACGTGGCAAAAGAAATCATGTAAAACTAACTATCGTTGGTGGTAAGAAGCTATGGATTCAGATTTGAAAAAAACAACAACATAAATTCACCAACTCACCAAAACCAAACTTCAAATTGCTAAAATGCAGAATTGTGGTCACAATGCTGAAATTCCATAATGTCAAGCTTGGATAAATCAACGCCAAATGTCTAATTGGGAGGGTACCATTTAAGTATCAAATCATGACTATTGGGGGGAATACCCCCTAATTTTCATAAACAATTGTCTATCAATCCTGGGTTGACAACAATGATGTTGAATGATTGTTGATGATGTTTTTTCATGAGGTGTAAAATGATCTTTGATGTTGTAATGAGGAGTAAACTAACCATGTTACCCTCCAGTAAATTAACATAGCTATTGAAAATGGACCATTTGTAGATAGTTTACCTATTAAATCTGGTGATTTTCCACAGCTTTTTGTATGTTTACCAGAGGGTAAACCATCATTTTTTGAAGCTAGACATGTCCATCCAGTTGGTTGACCCGATCTTAAAACATCACTGGGGTATGCTCCGCCATGCTGTCCATCTAGAGATCCTCCAGGTCGCCACCAACGTCGCCACGGCGTCCAGTGACACTGGAGGGAGCCTGATGAGTCTGACGAGATGTCCATGATGTTTCAAGCACTTCAGATGGAAAAACATGGGAACACCCTCGAAGTGGGGACTGAATCTGTTTAATCAACCAATTTATTGTGATTTTTGATATGCTCAGGCCACTGCCTGACTACATACATGTGAAAACATGTAATGCTAGATTCTGAGAAGTTTAATGATCCATCCATAGTGATGTTATCCCCTATAAATGGAAGTGTATTCCCAACGAAAGAATTGAAGCCCAAGTATGGTGATTATAACTATAATGGGCGATCCCAATTATAAATCTTATATATATAATATACCTCCATACCTCCAAATACTATCCTAATTGTACTCGCATGATGTTGAATCAATCATTAGTTTTTATACTTATTTCATCATATGCCTGTCGTCTACAAAAGGACTCGAAAGGATCATGTTCCTTCGAGTCCTTCCATGGAAAATGGTGTTCTTCATATTTCCAAGTATGTCTATAATAATCATTGTTTCATAATGTTCTATTATAATGTTTTCTGTTATATTATAATGGTTTCTTCATATCCATTGAGGATAATAGAACATTATTGATAATCTATAATCCCTGCAGCTCCAAACACCTTCTGAGAGTGTATTTGGAGCACTAGGGAATGGTATATGTCCATCTAAACCACTGAAAAACCGCCTCCAAGACGAAACGTCCGCGTAACCTGCAGCTAAATTGGATGCGGATGGTGGGATGGGTTTTAATGTTTATTATGATTGGTATAAACCATTAATGGTATATAGTATTATATACAGTAATAATGATATATGGATGTGTTTTCATTATTAGGTATTATTTGTATGAACCGTTATGATGGTGTATAACTGTGTTTTGATGCTTCATTCTGGATTATGCCGCTTTACTACTCACCATTGACTCACCATGTGACAAACGTTGGATCTTCTAACCTTCCATGATCTCTTCGTCATCTTGCGCCGATTTCTAAAAGCAAACCGATTCATTTTTCGCGAATATCGAGAAAACATGAGAAAGAACATACTTAAGACTTAAGACACAAAGAAATTCACCATGTCGAATCACTAGGTCTTTGAGTTTTTGAAGTCAACGGTGCTGTGAATCCATTTCTTATGGGGATCATTGGCCATTGGTTGAAAGTGACCCCGGCTGTTTTTGATGGTTAAAGCCATCCAACGAAATGATGATGTATCCACTATGAAGTCCCATAAATATCCAGAAATCACTGAGAAATCACAGGAAAAACATCCATTTTACTCCGAAGTACTGAGAAAAACAAACTGTTCAATTTCATAAATCATCATCAACCAGTCCACATTGGACTGCTTAAATACCCATGGCCAATCGCAGCCCAGAAACGCTGATGGGATGGAACTCCTGGAAGATCTGTGGATTTTAACCACGAAAAATGGTGCTTTAATCAGCAATAAATGTTGACTTAAACAATGAAAGTGGTTGAATTCGCCAGGAAATTCATGTGAATTTAACTGATTGAATCATGATTCAGTGGTTGCTTAACAAGCCAATCATTGGCATTTGACCTATGAATATTGGACAATCTACCAAGCTAACATTCGGGTTTTAGCATCAAACTCTGCGTTTTACCATCATTGCCATCTATAGTATGAATATAATCATATGTATATACATATATATATAACTATATACAATTATAGTATGTATATATATATATATATATGGATTTAACCAAACAAAAACAGGATTAAACCAATGGATCCTGGATTGGTTCCTGATCTGTCCAGGAAAATACAGACTTAGAATTGTTCAACACATGGATGTGTGTGGACCCTGAACATGTCATGGTCAAACTGTTTGAAGGGTAAATCTATTATAAATTGCCATTTTCAATAGCTTTTTGTATGTGTACCAGAGGGTATCATTTACAGCCAACACACGTTTTTTTTTTGTAAAGCGTCCCTCCGCCAAATTCACGTAGACGCCACGGTCGTTTTGGGCTTTGGAAGATAAATTCCCCACCGAAAAATTGGCATTTTTAACAAACAAACTGGTGGAATCTGGTGAAAGGTACGAACATTCCTCCGATAATTCAACATAGCTATGGACAATTAGCTATTTCTAATAGATAAAGTCATCTAAAAATGGGCCATGGTCATCCTGGTCATCCAGCAATTCCATGGCCCTGTTAAATCACCATCCATAGCTATGTTAAGTTACCAGAAGGTACCCATCATATCATAAGGATATCCCTTGGATTCCAGTTGTATCCCATTAGTAACTATGGTTTATTGATACTATATCCCCACAATATCCCCATGATACCGGTATTGCCAGAATCTGGTTGGTGGTTTCAACCCCCCTGAAAAATATTAGTCAGTTGGGATTATTATTCCCAATATATGGGAAAATAAAAAATGTTCCAAACCACCAGCCAGGAATGGTCCGCTGGTCCTCGTCCTCGGAGTGATCATAAAACCTCAGGAGCGACAAAGAACGGCCCGCCCCGAAATGATGCCACGTCCGGCCGCGTTTTATCCAATACGATTTATGGGAGTTCAGTAAGAAAACGTGGATTTATAGCTGATTTATGGTAGGAAAGTTGATTCTTAACTTGCTGTAACTTCAATCAGTAGGACTTATGGAGGACAAATCTACAGGGTTGATCAATCAACTTATGATTGTTTTTCCCCATTTTGCTACAGTGCGGGGCCCCCAAACGCTATGTTTCTTCGTTATAACGACCATAAACCCAAATGTGAAATTGTAGTGATCAACCAACTTAGCTATCGGACGGGGGCCCCACATTTCTAGTACCCTCTGGTAATTTAACATAGCTATTGAAAATGGCCCAGTCGAAATAGTGGATTTCCCCAACTATAAAATGGTGGATGTTTCCATAGTTTTTTGTATGTTTACCAGAGGGTAACCCCCCAAAAAGATCGACACATATAGAAACACGATTTACCTTCTCCGCAGGATTCGTTCGAAGGGAAATCTCTGGGAAATGTTCAGAAATTCCGTACTTGGGGAATGTGTGGGATGTGTAACTTTGTCGATATGGCCGCTCAAAATGCGGATTTTTTTCACGTGGGTCCCCCTCATGGTCCTTTGCTGCAAGCTTTTAAGAGACATACAGACCAACAAAATAGACATGTTATTTTAGCCAGCGCTTTTTAGGGTTAAATCCCAAAGTTCCATTTTCGACCCAAAATTTCTGCAAGTTTGTCCCAATTTCCGACCCAACAAATTGAATACATATCCCTTGCTGATGATAAATTAATTATATACATTTATAAGATATATAGCTTCAAACATCTAAGTACTTGACGTAGATCTACCGCAAACTAATTATCTGGGTAAATTATAATATTTCACTAGCCTGAATTGTTTGGCCATTTGGGGATGATTTCCCTTATTAACCATGATTCCAGGGCTCGGGCGCAGTGAGGTCATTATAATTTACCCAGAATTATAGTTGATCTAGTGAAGTAAACCAACCTTGCTATGCTTGGGGGCTTGGGGGAGCCCTTTGTGTACAAATCGAGGCCTTGCCAGTTCTGTTGTTTAACATTGTTTGCACACCCAGTCTTGAAGCATTCCCTTTGGATGTTCTATGCACATGGTTTAAACATGTTAAAACATAGATTTATGACGGTATAATATACAGCAACCCCAAAAAAGGATAGAACAGATTAGAAAGGTAAATTCCTGCTTATCTTTTTTCCGAATGATGGTTCTATCTTGTTTGGGGCTCCTTGTTTTCAATGTACACACATACCATCAAAGGCTGACCAACCAAGCGACTGATCATCCAGGATTTGTGGAACGAAATTGATGAAATGGATCAGTGAACGACTTTGAAACATAAGTTCAACAAGCCTAACAGAACCACTGGACGTGTTTTGTCTTTTGCTGTATCATTCTGTATCAAAGTTGTTGACCAAATCAACATGGATGGCTCACAGCAACATTTCCTACCCTCTTGATCCCTCTTGGGTCTAAAATCGTGAGGTACTACCCTTTGGTAAACTAACATAACTATGGAAAATCACATTTTTAATGTGTTAATCAACAATATCAATGGCCATTTTCAATAGCTAAGGCAATGTGTTTGCCAAGGGATCGTGTGGATCCTATCCAACTAGCTGCTAGCGATCTTGGTCTGCCATTTTTGTTTCCAAAGCTGCGGGAACAAGTAGTTGGCGTGCCGGACAAAAAAAGGTGATATCAATGGATTGCTTTAAGGGAAAATCTTAACCGGAAACCATGGTTTTTACCATCAAATATAGGGCTTTCCTGTAAATTTTCCCATCATCCAATTCTATGATGATAACATGCCAATCATGAAACATCCACAGTGATGGCCCTTAAGAGTTTTATTTGGGCCTATTTCATGATATATTTCACCCCAGTTATAGGAGTTATTTCATTCCATGTATAACCTGGTTGGTGGTATCAACCCCTCTGAAAAATATTAGTCAGTTGGGATGATTATTCATTATTCCCAAGATATGGCAAAATAAAATTCATGTTCCAAAAACCACCAACCAAATAACTGTTGGTTGGGCCATAACTGCAAAGATATGCATACCCAAACCACGGGCTTCCCCCATCACCACGTGACCGTCAAACGGGTTCACCAACTGGCAGTCGTTTCGCTGTCATGCAATGAGCAAAGGGAACTATGGGTCTATGAACCAATGAATGAATAAACCATGATAAACCATAGTTATATATATATATACGTTACCGATATGGACCTGAATCGTTGGAATGTACGAGCATTTAGGATTTTAATGGACTGACCGAATTTGCTGATAGACCGCGCAGATCCAAAGATGCAAAGTACCAGAATTTCTGCACACTCCGCTTGTAAACACACAAATCATTATTACCAACAGGTTTACCAATGAAAGGGACTCCAGCCATCCGGCAAGTACTCCAGCCACTATAGATGCTACTGATATATATTTTCATATAAATATATTTTCAGGATGTTCCCAAGTTGCAAACCATTCAGGCAGAAGGGATATCTGCACCACAGCACTCTTACCCTCTGGTAAACTAACATAGCTATTGAAAATGGCCCAGTCGAAATAGTGGATTTACCCAACTATAAAATTGTGATGTTCCAGAGTTTTTTGTATGTTTACCAAAGGGTATCCCTTATTCCCATGATATTCCCATGATATTCCCATGATATTCCCATGAATAATCACCATTGATCACCATTAATCAATGAGGCACCCTCTCCATCTTCAAATCCGCTGGAGGCAATGGTGAACTCATAGCTGCGCTGCCCCGCTAACTCATGGTGCTTCAACCGTGGTGAAATTGCCAAACGCCCTTAGAGACGTTAGAGACCCTGGATCAGATGTATTGTATGTTGATGAACAAAGAAAGGGACAACGTTGAAAATCTTTGCACATGTGTACATATACACAGTATATATATATATATAACTATCAATATAACTATATATATATATATTTAAATAATTATATTATATATGTATGGAATATGTATGGAATTGTATGGATATGTAAAAACAATGTTATTAGCATATAGACTATATCGAAGGAAGCAACGCCTCGAAACTTGAAAACGGGTTCCACCTTCCAAGCAATGGATCTTCTCGAAATTACAACAATAAAATACCTAAGGAACCAAACCTTCAAGCTACTTCTGTACCAGGACGCTACGTGGGGGTGCAGTTCCAGTTACAGGTGAATATTAAACTATCCATCTATCCATAGTTGTAACAGGTTATGTAATGTTATATATAATATAGGTATGGTTCAAAATTCAAGCCCTATGGGACCACAGATTCCAGCATATGTTCAGTATTAACCATCTCATTATAGGGGTACCCAATGACTTGACCCATACAGTACCTATATCCCAAGCTCTGGAGGTGAACTCACCGTACGGTGCGTTTTTTTTCCTCCGCACCAATCTCGTCTCACCTGGCGCGCCAGGAGCCGCTGTGCCAAAAGAAAAGCGGGTTGATTAAGCATTGATTGCCTTGATTTTTGTGGAAATATGACTTCAATTATCAATTGTTTTTTCTATCATGGGAATTCGATCATAGTCACTTTTCGAAGGTCGTTCCAACCCATGATCGTGTACAGTGGACTACGTCTTCAGTCAAGGATTCCACCTCTGTCTTCAGCCCCTTCCCCTACCGTCTCCTTCAGCGTGCCCGCACCGCTTCACCTGATCCTGAAGCCTTGGGTCCTTTCCTCTTGCGGCCGTAACCCTTGTAACCTGGGCTGTGAAGGAAATGGAGATATTTGACATACTACTACCCTGCAGTAAACGAACATAGCTATGGTTAAATAGCTGCATGACGATGCCCATCTTTTTTTTTTGAAAATGTTTTACAGTAGCTGAAGAACGGTGACTTTTCCGGTTCGCTAGGGGTGGTAGTTTACCAGAGGGTAACTCCAATCACTAGGCTTTATGGGTGGTTTATCGTAGATATGGGGTGAGACTGAACCAACAAACATCACTGGGCACAAAAACAGATGGGAAAGGAGGTGTCATCTCCAAGCTGCGAGAATCTCTCGACAATTGGCTGGGCGCCCCTTTGGTGCTTCTACACGCTATAAACATCACTCAGGCGGTTGAAGTCGAGTCACTTAGGAAGGTCTTCGTCCCATCAACAATCGGTTCCGGAAATGTCCACCAATATTCCCCAGAAAAAAATCCGAACAATATATTCCCATGAGATTCCCATTCTACCACCATGTTTGGCGTTAAATTCACCAGCACGTCCAACCCCTAACCCCAAGCTCTATCCAAGTCGCTGATATGCAAGTTTCACATCCAAATCCCGCGGGTTAAAACCATTCTTCCGGACACCAATCCTGGGTCACGTTGGACGGGGGTCACCCGTCGATTTTAAGGAACACATATGGTTTGTTATGCACATTAAGGAAAAAAATGTGTACGTGTTTTATTAAGGGGGTCATTCCCTATCTTAAACAACACCCACATGTGTTTGGTTTCACAATATGCTTGATCGCGATGATCAACACAGGCATCATGAGTGGCGAGAATCATTTGTTTTCCACGTCATCAACTGGCAAGAACCATAGTTCTCTTGGGAGAAATATAGGGTAATATAGTAATATAGGTAAATTAGTTTGTATGTGTTCATCAATTTAAACTGGCAACATTTATGGCAGATATATCTACAGCCGCCAGTCGGGGCTTCGCCATAACTGGGCACCACCAGCTCCATCTCTACGGGATTTGCCAGCTATGTTTGACTATCAAAAGTTACTAATCTGCAAAACATCAACGACAAGAGGACATAAACAAATAAACAACCTAATAATAATAAAAACTACCTAGAACTAAAACTAACTAACAAACAATTTGAATAATACAAATATCTTGCTATTTACCTATTCAACATGGATTTTTTTCCACTTCGCCAACCGTTCACTGCAGGTGTGTGCCTGCCCACGATGACATCGTTCTCGAAGACCACCAAAGGCCTATAGCGACCACGTCGCTTCGTCACATCCAGCATGACATCGGGGCCGTCAGAAATGGTGGATATGGCTAGGGACCCCTCACCTAGCCATAGTTCCTGAGAAACTACTTGGATCCATAGCGGTATATATATATATATATACCCGCTGGTTATGACTAACAGTTTGCCATGGAAAATCACCATGTTTTTAATAGGTAAATCATCTATAAATGGGCCATTTTCCATGGCTATGTTAAATAACCAGGTGGTATATATATATATATATATATATATGGAGGTTTCCTAAGATGGGGGTACCCCCAAATCATTCCAAATTAGACAATCAACAATTTTAGTATTGAAACCCATTGGTTTTGGGAACCCACCATTTTAGGGAACCTCCATGTGGAGATATTAATGAATATTAATGGGATATGAATGTTATAGTAATGCGACAGTAATGGGACTTTAATGGATAGCAATGGTATATTATTGGGATATTAACGGGATATTAATGGGACATCAATGGTATGTTCATGGGATATCAATGGTATATTCATGGGATATTAATGGGCCATCAATGGGATAGTAGTGGGATATTCATGGGATAAACATGAATACAACGAATCACATCATGATTCATGGTTAAATCATCATGATATCCCATTCACGTCCCACAGGAAATGAAGGTTATCTTGACATTATTTCCGACTTTCCAGCAGTCTAAAACACTATACATCTGATTGATGGAAATTCGTTCCAAGGCTCGTGGAAAATTGAATAGCACTTTCATGAATGATAGACACACAACATCATATTCTAATTAAAGGGTTATTTATCCATATGTTTCAAATATGAACACAATGGTACCATTACAAAAAGATACACCGGGAATCACCGGGATAATTACACCTACCAATTTGACGGGTCCATTGGATCTGCCCGAAACAGCTGGGTTTTTGCAACAAAGCATAACTTGGTTTCCAACATACCCAGTGTCCTCAGGTTACCAACCAAATTTGATCTGGATGATGGAATGGGATCCAAGCCATCCATTTTGGATCCGACTTGCCCTCCATCACCACGTTTGCCTCCAACCAAACGTGGTAAATCACAAAATGGAAGCAGCTGAGAATATCATGGGTGACTAAATTCTGGGGGACTTTCCGGCAAACATCAGCAGTTTCTATGTGACTGCCTTGACTCATCCGTTTCCGGGATCATCTGCAGTCGGCCAGGGTGGGGTGGGATAGGTTGCCCAGCCCCATTTCCCATAGGCTCCAGGCTCTGTCAAGTATAGGACCTGCAACAGCGACGCTGTTCATGGGGCAAGATGTGGTAAAACAGTGATCATCTTGGGGTTGATACCCATGCGTGTATGTTATATAGATGTTATATATTTGTAATTATGTATAATTATAAAATATATATATATAATACATATTATTATTAGTATCATTAGCCATTAGCCTTTAATTGTATGTGTATATATATATATATGATTATATATATATATATATATATATATGGAGAGAGAGAGAGAGAAAAGGAGAATCATCACAAAATATACATATACTGAGGCCGTATTGTAAGTCACTCGTCAACAACCTATATCAGAGTATGGGGC
>Ga0126342_10009007_pt1 | contig 17880 bp, 7 predicted proteins | sample Cyp1metagenome_FD_92528 | JGI IMG/M metagenome (GOLD analysis project Ga0126342, IMG submission 92528) | Coral microbial communities from Lord Howe Island, Old Settlement Bay, Australia - Cyphastrea 1 metagenome | ecosystem: Host-associated > Invertebrates > Cnidaria > Coral ... | reverse complement strand
CCCTGGCACGCTCCCCCTTGCGTCTGCCGGGGTCGGCGGATATTGACTGCTGGCTACTGGCTGGGTGCTGCTGTCTTATTCCCTGACGCGCTCCCCCTTGCGCAGCCGGGGTCGGCGGATATGCATGTATACATACATGTACATGTATAGACATCCATCTGCATGGCCGGCCTTGGCCCAGTTTAACCTTGGAAGGTTCAAGAGGCGCAGGAACAGCTGAAGGAGAAGAAGAAGCTGTTGAGTTTCTCGGAAGAGGACTGAAGTGCCAGTGACCCGTGGGCTCTGATCAAACACTGCTGGTTTGGCATGAAACGTTGGATGTTTGTGTATATAAATGTACGGCTAAATCCCCTAAAACTTTGGGGAGTAGAATTAGAATTGGGATGCTTGAGGATTGTTACAATAAAGAAATTGGAATTTGAATGCAGCGCGAAAAAGACATGGGTTCGTTCTTTTGCCGCGAAGCATTGGGATTGTACATAAACTTTTACTTGGCTTTGAATCTTACCTATAAACAGAGGTTAAGTTTATCAGTTTCATCCATAGCAATAGGAATTCGGCCATAGACGTTCTGGTTTTACTGTTTGTAACGGGACCGGTTTGCCAATATATATATATAGGGATTTCACTAACAAAAGTGGCGAATTGTTGCCATAAACCTTCAAATTTTACAAACTCGAACGCATTGGGGAGTTTGAGAGTTAAAAGCACGAATTTGCTCAATAAACATTTGGAAATCACCATGTATTTTTTGTACAGTACCCAACTTTGTTCCCCATTTGTAGACGATTTTTCCATTAAAGCCTCCATTAGGGAATTGTCCAGCTAGGCATGTTGAATCAGGAGATGTTGAAGGCAGAGGATCGAGGGAAGAAGTTGAAGGCCAAACTCAGCGCTATGACTCTCAGCTGAGAAACTGGGGGCCTGATCCCGCTGGCTTGTGCTTAAAAGGAAGGGCTTAAAGATGGCTAGAGATTGTTGAAGAATTGTGGATCGAGATTTAATACCCCACAAAATTGGATGCTTTGCGTTTGATATGTGTTTCCTCAAGAAAAAAGATGAAAAAAGTACGTAAGAATGACTTAGATCCAGGTGGTCTCTGCTGGATCCCAGGCTTGAACTTCTGATCCATAGCCACCCGGATGGCCTAGAAGGGGAACACGCCAAGGTGATGCTACCCATTGGGAGCAGCATAGATCATGGATCCACCAGAACCAAGGAATCCAATAGGAATATGTCTTTTGGGCAGCCTCTTGTGAACATCCAAGATGAAAGTCAATCCCCGTGATTGTTGCATAACATCGAACTTCAAAAGGTGATGCTCTCTGCTTATGGGAACAGCCATGTTTGGGTTCCAAACTGGATTTCTGGGGTGGTTTGCTGATTGGTGGGGTCAAATACTTGTCTTCCTCTGTTTGGGATCATTACCCCAATTGACTCATATTGTCATATTTTCCTGGATGGATTCAAACAACTCTGACTTCAGATTTGTTAGTTGACCCCATTCTTTTCTTTGCTGATTGCCAATGTTCATATTGTTTTCATGCTAAGTGCGTATGTTTGATCATGCCGTTCTCAGGATCGAAGCCCAGCAGACCAGTGATGCTCTTCAGGCGATGGAAGCGCTATGGGGCTATGGCCTTCAAAGATGGCTCCGTGTGTCATCGGCTTCATTGATGACATCTTTGTACAGTTTATAGATGTTTTTTTGATTTTTTGGACCATGGGATTCTCGTAATCTGCCTCATGCCGCTCATGGAGCTGGAGGGATTCCCAGATCATGCATATTTGTGAGGATCTCTAGAAAGATGTAGCTATTGCTATCGGGAGAGTGTGAATCCCCCAATAAAAACCAACGTCCCCGCAGCATCTCCTTCTGGCATTGATGGTACTATATGGATCTATATGGTACTGACATGTACTGACATAGACCAAATCATCCCAAATCTTTGGTTTGTTGATGTTTGCTGAGCATCCAATTTGAAGCCATTCGCAGATTTGTTGAAGGATTGTGGCTCTAAGCAAGTGGCCTCTTGGCATGCCATACTCCTACTATATACTTATCCCCTACAAGCCCGGGAAGCTTTGCATCTATAGCACAGGTCCATCTTTTGCTGTGGTTGGCTCATCCTTGCCCACTATTTTGATGATGTTCACTGGTCAAGTTGCTAAACTCCCCCTATTATCTCCTCACACCAACATGCTGGGTTCCCTCTGATTTGGGTACGTCATGTTCTTTTCCACTGCACTCCTATGTATAATACATAGATTTTGCTATGGGATACGGTAATTCCAAACGGTGCCCAAGCTATTTTTCCCATTTCGGGACATCAACTGCCCAGGAAAAAATAGATTGGGATGGTTTATACCTACTACCCAACAGTTTGATGGTTTATACCTACTACCTGCATCAACTGCCCAGGCTGAAGAGGAGCAGCTGCGTCGGGACGTTGCGGCCAAGGCACAACGCCAGGCCCCGCGAGTTCAGCAGCAAAGATTTTGAAAAACCTTGTTGGTGCAGATCTATCTATGTTTCTACATATATATATACAATTATATATATACATATACACAATTATATACATATATATATATATGTGTACATATATGTTATATGTGTAGTATATGTAATATATGATGTAACTAGATGCCACTTCCTTTTTTTCTTGTTTAGGCCACAAGTCCAAGGTCATGGTTCCAAACCCAAATCGGACAATCACTACACCTTTGATATCCACTTAAATCTATCAGGCGCAGTTGGTCCAACAGATCGAAGAAACCAAGGCTGAGAAGAGTCCGACTGGGTGCAGGTGCAAGGAAAATTGTACTGGAATACTGTATAGATATAACCATATGTCATATAGATAGTTGCAGATTTAGATACAGGTATAGATGTAGATATAGATAAAGATATAGACGCAGGTATAGAGACAGATATCGCTATAGATCGCTATGTGTATTTATACCATTTTTTGCATGGGTTTAAAACGGTTTTGCAAATGGTCACTATTTGGATTGACAAACAATGTATCATCATGAAATTCACAAATGGTTGATACTACTTAATCCAATTACCTGTAAGTAGCTAATAATAACTGGATAATTGGATTTAAAAACTCCCAAATAGATTACATTTATGGTACTTGGGTCTTAAAATATTCTTCCTTATAGGTATATTTTACATGGACTGAGCTATGAACCACATGCAGTTACCAGGGGCCACCCCAATACCCCCAAAGAATTGGAGATAGTCATCGGAACCGGTGATGAAATGGGAATTGTCGAGACTTGTGTAGGAAAAAACGGTGATTTGATGGGATTTATTGGGATATACATCCCCTCAACTAATACAGACCCTGAAAACCATTCATTAGAAGAGGAAAGTAGTCTTCCACCTGCCAATCGCATGGTATATGTTCGTTGCAGGGATTGTAAGAATGATAGAATCAAAACGAATGGCTGGATGGTGGCCATGTCCCCAAATTTGAGGTTAGAAGTTGCTTACTTGTGTGGTCTTCCCCTGTCCAGCAACCAACCCAGGCAAAAAGAGACAAGTTGGAGCAACTTTACAAGGATGGCTCGTGGTGTTTCAAACTGACACAACATCCACCATGTCATGGTCTGGTCCATCTGACAGGAAACCCATGGTAATTTGGGGTACAGGTCAGGTCCCAACTGTATTTCCATGGGGTTGTCTGATTGAAACCCCCGTTCATCCTACGGGTTACAACATGTTAAAACTTCATTTTCCCCCTGATGTTTCGGAACATGCAAAAAGAGATACAAGTAGTTGGTGTACCTAATTTACTGCTACTTAGTACTTTAGTAGGACGTTACGTTTCTATCTTTTGTGGAGTTGCTATACATTCCTTTATGTAATGATAGCTTTGGGTCTCCCCCATGAGACAAAACCAATCCCAGATTTGGGACATACCACTCAGCAGGTCACCATGCCGGCCATATCCGGAAAGTAAACGATCCTCCCACTGCAACCTGCGGTTGCACGTTGAATTTCAGGTTGTGTATTGCATTGATGTACAATGATTTGTAACGTATAGTTTAAATTAGTTTCTATTAGCGTTTAAATAGTAATTTGATTGATTCTTAGTTGTTGGTTCTGGATTTGGGAAGATTGTCTCAACCTAGCGGCATTTTTTCAGCAATGTCAACCACCACCAAACAGAATTCTAATTTGACCCATGCCGAGATGGCAAACCATAAATTTGGGTGAGTAGGGAGCATCCTCCCCAAACGGCCTCTTTTTTTAAGGTTGGTGAACCCGTTGAATTCAGATCCATCTGAGCCACCGCAAAAACACTGGTTTTCAGATGTCGTGCAAACATGAGGCAAACCATGGGACCTTCCAAAATAGTGATAGCCCCTTCGAAGGTTATGTCATACCTGTGCAATCCTGTGCCCATACATCATTTACTTTAATAAGCAATACCCCCTGAATTCGCCATACATAATTTTCGTACAAATGTGTGGGAAGCGATGGGACATTCCCAAATTTGTTGATGTCCTTTTCATGAACCTTGAGCTTCCGAGATTGCTCATCTAATATCTCGCTATATCCCGACAAGGCGATTTGTTTTATACCAATTATGTGATATATCTAGGAAATAGAGTTGGTTACATATCCCCATTATATTCCCTTTATATCCCCATGATATCCCCATTACATCCCCATTCCGTGGAGTTTTCCGTAGGACGAGGAGAAGAAACGGAAGCATTTGGAGGAGAGCATCGACAAGATGCGACAGCGTCCCAAGCAAGATGAGGACGAGAGCCAGGGGTGCTTGGAATCCCCCATCAATTGGGTACAAAATGATATGGGGGTTTCCATAAATGGGGGATCCCCAAAATAGTTGCTTAAAAAAATGGAACATCCTCCCCAAAAAAAAATTGATGATTTGGGGGTACCCCCATTTTAGGAAACCTCCATATAATGGATATAATTGGGATATGATTGGATATATATAGCTAACCAACACAAAAAAAAATATTTAAGGATCATCCAGAGATGTTGGAATCACCGGCGACATAAACGAGGAGGGTTGACCATCATCAAAATCGGGATTTACTGGGGATAGGATGGGATACAACTAACCAACACAAATTCTTATCTGGGTGTCTGAAATCGGGTATGCCGCAATGTTGTTTGGCGATTCTAGCAGGGATCCTCATGATGCGCCATGAAAAATTGGAGTACCCTAGCTTCAGACAACCCCGGGGTGCCATGCGTTGTTATTTAGGTTCAACAGATCCAGTGATTGGTCGTCACAAAAATTTTAAGACTAGATTCATCAGATGTGTTCAAGATATGTCAAGATCTGAAGAGGTTTCTTGATGGTTGGAGTTCTCTTCCTTGATTGCATGATGTTTTCTGAGGACTGTAAAGGATCAGTAACTGGGAACGCCCTAACCCCGCAAGTCATCTCGGGCTGCATGAGAAGCCGAACGCCGCACGTTCCATAGCCTTCTAATGATTATAGTATATCCCCTTTTCATTGAGATACAAGAGGTTGGTTACTGGCTATAATTATCCCAACCTACCTAGATTCTGCAATGATCATATGTTTTTTTTGAAACCACTGGAAAGCTCTTCTTGTTTGTGTTTGTTGGTGTAAATATATACCTAATATCCACTAATGTTACCCCTTGTGGTTGGTTCATATTATGTCCCCTTTCATATGTATTCCGCCATTATATTGCTGATCAGTGTCCCCATGTTACTGATCAGTTGCTGTACATTCCCTTGGTACTTCCTCCAGGTGTTCTTGGTCAATGGGCCTCATACCCAGATGTTTGTATTAACATACCCCTTTGATGATTGTTGTTGATCAATATATGTTTGTTACATACCATCTATATAGATCAACCTAGTACATAGATATGATTATATATGTATATATTATTATATAATATTATATATTTACATATATATATATACACATACAGTACATATGTATCATTTGATATTTAACATACACATCCCTCTTGGTTGCATATGTATATATATATACATAAATAATATACACAATAGGTGTGTATATATATATATATACACATATAATGTTATAACACATATATATATACACATATATATATACATACACACCTATTGTATCCCCTGCAGGTAACCACAACATTTGATTCATTCCAGGACGGTCGAGCCACAGCCCCCGAGTTCGCCGCCCTGCGGCTCTCGCAGCAGAAGGGCGCACGGGAGCTCTACGCCTTGCAGGTATCAGGCAGCCGTTTTTTTGGGACGTAGATGTAGAGATGGAAAAGCGATGGGAAAACCCAAGGAAAATGGATCCAGCAATGGATGTGTCTGAGAATTGGATATATCCGATGATAGCATATGATCGCCCTTTTAATGGGAAATTAATTAAATTGATGATAAACCAATTGATGAAATTGGATACCAGATTTTTAGACAAACCCAATTTTTTCCACGGTTTTCCGCATGTTAATTTTGCTGGAGGTTTCTGAAGAGCAATCCCAAGAAATTCCAACAAATGTGCTAATCCTTTTGATTGTTCGAAGGAACCCCCATGTTTTTGTTTTTGGTGCAAATGCAACAAATCATTGGATGTAAAGGGACTACCCTATTTTCAGTAAAGGGACTACCCTATTTTCAGGCACAAACAACCAGTTGTTTGTTTCATGCATTTGTTTATGTATAGAATTAGAGACATGTCATGGTGCATCTCTTGTGTCATTGCACATCATATCATATGATATCCCTATGATGGGCGATTTTCCTGTGGTGACCATGGGCAATGGCTAGGCATGAACGACCTGGTCCCATTGCCTGAGAGCAAGGAGGTTTCCTCAGCTGAGGAATGTGTGCAGAAGTGCCCCGGCGCATCCGTCAACCTGGTCCCAGATAGATACTGACGATCTTGTTCCCACTACCCTGGTTGTTCCTGGGTTGGACATCCCAGCTTGGATGGGGCGTTATAGAAGTACCTGTGTTGATTTATCGGTAGGTGTTCTCCTCATTGCAGTTGTTTGGGTCCCCAAGTTTGTTGGTTATCTCCCCTGTCTTGTTGCTTAAAAGCTTAGTCGTCATGATTCGTTCAACCACCATGTTTGTTGGCCAAAGGACCCTGCTTACAACTAGCCATTTGCTCAGGTACACCACCTTGCGCAAGAGCCTCTTAAGGCATTTGAGCAGCGCTCGCGTTCAGAGGCCAGGGGGGGATATGTTGGGTGACCACTGGAATGATCAGCGCCTATCAGCTACAGCCATTTATATTCCAATATAACTGCAGTACGACAACCACAAGTAAGGTTACGTAAGAAAACTACGTATAGATAAGTAAGGTTATCACATGTTATCACCCAGTTGATGGCTCTTGCTGGGCCATCTTTGTAGCAAATGAGAACCTCATGCATCTTGCAACTGGGTTCGTCATGCAATGAAAGTTTGAATGGTTTCCAATACTTGTAGATGCAAGTAGTATGCATTGTTGTATCTATACTCCTAGTCGGGGGGAAACTATGCATGCCCTCGTCAAGCATCTCCTTGCTGTGTTTGTTGGAGGTGCTCCACATATTGCTAGGTGATGTCTGAATGGGTGTGTCCGAAAATGGAGTATACCCCTCCAAAGGCCATTTCAAAAGGAAATGGGATCATTGACCAATGGATGGAATGTGGTACCCAAGTTTCAGACAAACCCAAATAGTTCAAAACGACACACCAAGTAGGAATTCAACAGGTTGATACTGAAATAGCAACCGTCATTGGATGTCGCATTTTGACACCTCATATCTTAGCCAAAACAAAAACCAAATATTCTTCCAGATTTATTGCTTCGACTATCTGATTGTATAATCATGAATACTTCCCCCTGCAGAAGTTTCCAAGGCTCGGTGTCCGCAATCCTGAGGAGGAGGCAGCTGGGGTTGGGGTTAAAGCCGTTCTGGACAGGAATAGATGGCTTGCAGCATCTTGCAGCACTAGACATGATGGTTTTCGTGGGGGTTTGACCCATTTTGACCCACTGAAGATGGACTCAACATCTGCAGCATATCGAAGGTTCGCCATGTCAAGTGGCTTGCTGATTTGCGGTTGGGAAAGGTCTTACACCATACATTGGGATACGACATGATACGACCAAATGGGATATGTCTCAAAATGGTAACTTGATGTTGAAAATTATGGTAAGCCATTGGGTTTGGGGAAACCCTTTTTCGACCAAGTGGTTCGTGAGTGTTTATCACCAGCACATCGAGAGGACTGCCTTAGTCAGCTGAGTTATCTGCAAAACATGTAGGTCCTTTGCCAGAGTGGAAAAGTTCAAGAGGGATGCGCTTGCGAAAGCAGATCAGGATTGCCGCAACAAAGAAAATGCACAGCTGGAATCGGTGGAAATGATGAGTTAATACCAGCAAGTGGTTGAGTACCCTGTGTCCCGATTTCACCGTAAACAGACATAGTGAAATCTCAACAGCCATGACTTTGTCTAAAATCCACACATTAGCTCCAGGCATTGCCAGTCAGTCCCTCATTTCATACCTGTGATGGGAGTACAAGCAATAAAAAGTGAGAACAGTGATGGTCACTTGCTAGCTATGAGTGGGGCACAAAAGGACATAGCTTTATAAACCCGGGGAAGTGGGAGCTTGTGGCATCATTGACTTTCTATGCGGTGCTTGTCACTTCAGCTGGATACAAAGCCGCCTCGGTTGTTTCAGTTGGATCCCTTGTTTGATCTTAGAGTCGATGCGGTTCGGATGCAGTCGGCAGTTTGAGCAATTAGAAAATACCAGCAGCAGCGGTAAATCGGTGGTAAATCTGCTTCAACTCCCCTCTAATGCGAGTTCCGGCCACCAGATCCCTCTTGGTATGTTCCTCTTAGTGCAAAGCCATACATTTGGCCAAAAACCAAAGGTGTTGTATCACCCCAACATATCCACAAATGACACAAATACTACCCATCTTCAAGATCAAAGCTCCTCCAGCTCGATCCCTACATCGATCCGACACCTGCACAGGTCTTTGCCAGTCGGTTACAGGAGTCGATATCTCGGGGTATGTGATAGTTGTCATGGAGACTCCCCAACATTTAGAACTGATGAAGTGACCTGAAGTAACTGCATGAAGTGTGACTCTTGGCTTGTTGACATTCGTTGACCATGAGCTCTTGGCAGTTGGCCATGGTGCCATGGGCTGTTGATCTGCGGCTGAGGTTGCATTTCCAACTGTCAGAAGCACGTTCCAGCCTCAATGCCCTCGGACCTCTCTCTCCGCAGGCCAGCGGCCAGGGGCTGGCCTCAAGGCCCCAAAAACCAGACGATGTTGTTTCCAAAAGAATGCCAAAATGTTTCAAGATGCTTCAAGCGTTTACCGCATGCGATCTCCTAGTTTGGGGGGCTAAATGGCATTTATATGCATTTATTGGCATGTTTGCATCTGCGTGTGAATTTAACTATACCTTGTGACCAGATGTCCCCATGTTTGTTGGTGATATCAATGATGTCACACTATACACATCTATACACTGCTTTGCATGTTATCCTGTGAAAACGTCACATCGAAATAGAAAAGCAGTGAAAAAGCCGAGGAAAATGATCCGCAAATTGGGAATCTTTGTGTGGATTCACCGTATACCCTGCAGGCAAAGACCTTGGAAGCAAAGCCAGGCGCTGTCCCAAAAAAGGATAGAACATGGATGATTTGAGCAAGGAACACTGGGTTAAAATTGGCTTTGGCAAGCTCCAAGTGCAAATTAGATAAGAAACAGGTAGCGTGAAGTTTTGAGGCATTGCACGGTGTATTTGCCCAGAAATTAGTGAAGCATAAGCTCAAAACTCAGAACGGTTTCCAGCGATTCCTGCCCCTAAGGCCCTAAGATACATAATTTTCCCGGATTTGAAGGGGTCTCCCTTTTTGGGGACATGCCGTCGCACGTGATGGCATTGAAGTAAGCTCATTGAAGGAGCGTGTGTTACGATATGTTGACCCTTCCGTTTTCTCGCCATGTTTTTGCGTTTAGAGAAATGTTTTCAGGGAGCCAAAATGCTCGATGACAAAATCCGAAACATCACATGTTCTGATACGTTTCCCTTAAGTCACAATCTGGCTAGTGGTTTAACACGCATATTGTCCCAATCATGATACGAATTGACAATTATATTATATTTTTCAAGGGTCTACCCATTTTTATTGGTGGCGCGGTCATGCTGAAAACGCGCACTTTTTTGAACCTACCTCCTAGAGGCAGCGTTTGTGTGCATTTTATACCACGTACGTCAGTGTTTCGGGTGGGGTGGGGTCGGGTGGGGCTAATAGCGTTACTTGGCACTTGCACACCTACGTGGTGCTACGTTAGAGATGGGGTGGGGTGGGGCATGTGCCTTGCATGCTACGCTTGCACATGCCTTGCACGCTACGCGAGCATATGTTCGATGTCATGGTAACAACATATGTTGCTCGGCTTGCAAAATGCCTGGCTGCCCTGAAGGTGAAAAACTGTGATGATGTTGCAGCAAACCAGATTTCATCCAAGGTTGAAACATTGTGAAGATTTTTGTCATAGATGATGGCGCCTGTTGGCGCGTGTCAACGGTACGACCGAGCGTTGTTGGTTGGTTAATGATCTGTTACACCCCGCTTTGGATGAGCTACTTTTAACCAGCAACCCTCTGGGTTCTTAAACCCTTTTGGTCTTTGTGATGTTCCTACAGTGTTAGTTGATGAATATACGGGAATATACCATCATATATTATATTCCCAATCTGTCTCATATGTGTTCACTTGATATACTATCCCTTTCAATATTCATCCCCATTACCAGTAGTACCGCACAAGGCGGTGGCGGAAGTTTCAAAAATAGGAAACCTATACGAGAGATTGGTTGTTGTGAATCACGGATGGCATAGCGAATCCACTGATGGACCGAAAGGTGGTTGGAGCTGTGTTTTTGGAGTGGCTGCAATGGTTGCAGTGGTCACCTGGTCGGTCACATCACCCACAACTGCTGGATGTAGTGTGGTGTAGTGCAGCTGTAGTTGTAGTTGTAGTGTAGTGGAGTTGTAGCTGTGGTGTAGTGTAATTAGTGTAGTTGCAGTTGCATTTGTGGTGGTGTAATGAGTGTAGCGCAATGTAATGTAATGCAATGTGGGGTAGGGTAGTGTAGTGTAGTGTAATTGAGTGTAGTGTAATGTGGTGTGGTGTAGTGTAGTGGAATGTAGTGTAGTGTCGTGTAGCGTAGTGTAGTCTAGTGTAGTGTAGTGTAATGCAATTAGTGTAGTTGTAGTTGTAGTCGTAGTCGTAGTCGTAGTTGTAGTTGTAGTTAGTGTAGTGTAGTGTAGCGTAGCGTAGTGTAGTGTAGTGTAGTGTCGCGTGGTGTAGTGTAGTGTAGTGAAATTGAGTTTAGTGTACTGTAGTGTAGTGGAGTGTAGTGTAGTGAGGTGCAGTGTAGTGTAGTGTAGTGGGGTGTAGTGTAGTGTAGTGTAGTGTAGTGTAGTGTAGTGTAGCGCAGTGTAGTGTAATGCAATTAGTGTAGTGTAGTGTAGTGCAGTGTAGTCTTATGTAGTTGTAGCTGTAGTTAGTGTGATGTAGTGTAATGTCATTAGTGTGGTGTAATGTCATTAGTGTAGTGCAATGTAATGTAGTGTAGTGGCAGTTGCAGTTGTAGTTGTAGTTGTAGGTGTAGTGCAGTGTCATTCACTGTAGTGTAGTGTAGAAGAGTGTAGTGTAGGGTACTGTAATTAGTGTAGTGTAGTGTAGCGTAATGCAATTGGTGTCATGTAGTTGTAGTTGTAGTTTTAGTTGTAGTAGTTGTAGTTGTAGTTAGTGTAGTTGTAGTGTAGCGGAGTGTAGTGTAGTGTAATGTAGTGTCGTGTAGTTGAATGTAGTGTAGTGTAGTGGAGTGTAGTGTAGTGTAATGTAGCGTCGTGTAGTTGAATGTAGTGTAGTGATGTGTAGTGTAATGTAGTGTAGTTTAGTGTAGTGGGGTGTAGTGGGGTGTAGTGTAGTGTAATGTAGTGGAGTGGAGTGGAGTGGAGTGTGGTGGAGTGTGGTGGAGTGTAGTGTAGTCCAGTGTAGTGTAGTGTAGCGTAGTGGAATGTAGCGAAGGTGTAGTTGTAGTTGTCGTGTGGCGTATTGGAATGTAGTGTGGTGTAGTTGTGGTTGTAGTTGAAAATGCCACAAAACCCTCACGTTTTGCTCACTTTTGACAAGGTGCACAATCCCTTGCGCCTGCCACCCGAAACGACATCTGAACCTCCAAAGTGGTCCGAACCCCTGGTGTTTTGAACATTTTGACTTCGAAATGTGCTTCGCACAACAACGGCGTGCACTTTTTCGACATCTCAACTTAGCTGTCCGAACCCCTTGTGTTTTTAACATGTTGACTTCGAAACGCGCTTCGCGCCACAACGGCGTGCACTTTTTCCACATCGTAACTCTTAAAAGTGCTCCGAAGCTGAGGTGTTTTGTACATTTTGACTTCGAAATGTGCTTCGCGCCACAACGGCGTGCACTTTTTCGACATCTCAACTTCCAAATGTGGTCCGGAGCTGGTGTGCTTTGTACATTTTGACTTCGAAATGTGCTTCGCGCCACAACGGCGTGCACTTTTTCGACATCTCAACTTCTAAAAGTGGTCCGAAGCTGGTGTGCTTTGTACATTTTGACTTCGAAATGTGCTTCGCGCCACAACAGCGTGCAATTTTTCATCTCTCATCTGGCCAGCTGGCTCCGCACCCGCCGCTTTAGCGAGCCTACTTTTCGGCCGGAGCCACAAATCATTGGAAAAACACCGTGTTTCGCGACTTTCCTACCTTTTCGCGCATCTGCATCTTCTTTCTTCTGATTCTTTCTCTTCTCTGATCTTCTCTCTTCTACTCTTCTCTTCTCTCTGACTCTTCCCATCTCTGCTTTTCATGTGTCCATATTGTCGGAAGTTTGACTTCTAAACCTCCTTCGATTACCCTTTATAATAAAATTAGATCACATCTGGATTTGCTTGGTAAGTACAGTACCCCAAAGTGCAACAGTTGTTTCTCATTTGCTTGTTAAGATCGTTCTTTGGGGTATACCGCCCCAGTCTCAGACACACCAAATACCATCTTGTTGGTGATACATCCGTTTATAATAACAGATAGATACCCCATTGTATCCCTATAGCATGGATGGTTCTATAGCCACATTTTTTACCCACCTTTATATGTCCATTCGATCCACACCTGTTCGCAATGGGCAATTCCCATTTATAGATGAGTTTTCTGTATGTTCCATTGAAGAACCATTTAAAAAGGCTATTTGGATTGGGGATTCTCCATGAAATCTCATATGTTCATACATGTTCCATATATGTTCCAATGATATTCCATGTATGATATTTTATATATATATACATAATATCATATATATATTCCGTGTATTTTCCATAGATGTTCCATGAAATCCCATGAAATCCCATATTTCTGGGTGAAAAATCCTCCCCATGGCTCCCAAGATGCACGAAGCCAGGCGGCGAAGCTGCCGAAGCCCTGACCATGGCCTTCACCTTGCAGCCCCCGAGGTGGCGAAGTTACGGATGCAAGACGTATCAGGTGTGTGTATAGGCATGGGGATTCAGTATGATTTATATATTGGTGCTTAATGGATCTGACTGGATTTTGAAAACTGATCTATACTGATCTTACTGGATTTGATACATTGATAACTGGTCTGGCTGAATGTGATAATTGATCTTACTGGATTTTGATCATGGACCCTACTGGATTTTGATGGGGATTGATTTAACATTTTTAACCAACAAAATGATAGAACAATGGAAATATCATGCAATTGCAATCGGGATGAATTATACCGACCTCACTGCGAAGTCATTAGAATGATGGGAATCGGATGGGGCAACTACATCGTTATTCCAAAATAGTCCGAACCGGCCAAACTGTTCAGGCTAGTAGCGGCTAGTAGATCATTCTAATTTATGCAGAAGATGTGCACAAATGTAACTCATCAACTGCATACCTTTTGAGTGCTGATAGCCCCCACCCGTGACACGAAGTTCACCATTGGGCTTGGAATGCCCTGGCATTGTTCAGTTGTTGTCTCAAGATTTGACCGTCCACATGTCCTGCATCAATTCTCCCAGCTCAATGGCTTCTGCACCTGAGAAATCTGCCAGGTGGGCACACATGAAGGCAGAGCGGCATCTATCCTCGGGTGTTTTGGAGATTTTTATGCTAGTTTTCCGGAGAGTGCATACATACTTGATCTATTTAAATATATAGATTGTGATTGATATGTGTCTATACAATCTGAGTCGACCATCCGTTGTCATATAATCATCAGTAGCTTATCACCCCTGAGCTGACGATCCCTCGCAGCAGGTGCCAAAAGAACTCTATTCATCGAGTTGGTCTGACATCAGAGTTGCTCGGATCAACATGTCATGGTCGTGGCGTATGTCGTGGCAGCTTAGTGGCGGAACCATGAGATACTAAAAGAGGCAGACACGCACTTTAGGATGGTCAATTAAAGATGGATATGAGAAGTGATATAGGTGACATTGCATTACGAAAGATTGCCAATCATGCTGGTTCCCTTCGTCTTGAATTTTCAACCATACCCAGATGATCCCAGATGTATCGGCTGATTCCTGAACACAGCTAGCGGAGGAACGGGCCCATTGTCAGCAAAGAAAGGATCCCTACGTCCATTGGTCCATTGCCTCTTGCTAATCAGCTTTTCCCAGCCGGAGACTTTGCCATTCGAGTTAAGCCTGGATTGATCCATGAGTTGTGTCAGCGGGCTGCCATCACCAAGGAGATCCACGTGGCTGCAGCGTGACCTCTTTCGGGGCTGGCAGATGGTGGAGATCCTGCAACAAGATGCAGCAAGTCACCCCCAAAGCCTGGGATATATTGGGATGTTGTGGATTTGGTATCATATCATGCAAGCAAACCAGCTGAGAGTTGATAAAGTTGTAAGTTTGTGTACTTGGCTTGGAAGTGATGCACTGGTACAGTTGCTCAATGTTCTTAAATATTGTCCAGTTCTGCAACCTTTAGTTGCTTAACATGGAGGGAGTAGGGCCAAAAAGCTGCCCATAAATGTCTTCAAGGACGCCATTCGCTCGATAGGCTGCAATGTGTGATACTCCAAAGACGAGTGTCGACTGTGAGCTCAGCCTACGGTACAGATATGCGAACTACAGAAATATTTGATATTATTGATAAATAAAATTATATGGAGAAGTATAGAGACCCACGAAGAATGATATTTGAGGGCTTACGCCCAACAGCCGGCCAGGGGCCCCCCAAAGATGAAGGGTAAGAGAGGTGTTGGTATTGGTGTTGGTGGTGTTGCTGTTGTTGCTGTTGCTGTTGTTGCTGTTGTTGCTGTTGTTGCTGCTGCTGCTGTTGCTGTTGTTGTTGCTGTTGTTGTTGTTGCTGTTGCTGTTGCTGCTGTTGTTGTTGCTGTTGCGGTTGCTGTTTGTCTTGTTCTTGTTGTTGTTATTGTTGTTATTGTTGTTGTTGTTGGTGTTGGTGCTGGTGCTGGTGCTGGTGTTGGTGTTGTTGTTGTTGTTGTTTTTGTTGTTGTTGTTTTTGTTGTTGTTATTATTATTATTATTGGTATTATTGGATAAATTGATTTTGCAAAATTATTATTTAATAAAATACGATTTAGGATCGGAATAAATTATTATATATATTTTTAAAATAATAATTTAATTTCATATTAATTTTAAATACTAAATTTTATAATTTAGGTCCCGGAAAATGAATTAAAAATTTAATATGATTTTTTTAGAAATAATTTAATAAAAAAAATTATATTTAAAAAAAAATAAATAAATATTTTTAGATTTATAATTATATTTAGTAAAGAAATAAAAATAATATATTAATTATATAATATTAAATTATATTTTTTGGATAAAATTATTTAATAAAAATAAATAAAAATATTTTAAAATTATAAAAATAATTTTATAGAGATTATAAAGTAAATTTTATAAAAGGATTATAATGAAATAAAACAAAATTGAAAAAAAAAAATATTTAATAAAGATGTTGATTTTGTTGTTTCCGATAACCATTTGGTTAATTTATATTTATTAGGATGAATTATATTAATTTAAATAGTAAATAATAATAGATGTTATATATATATTAGTGAATAATTTGAATTTAAAAATAATAAATAATTTGGAATTTATAGAGTAAGAAATACCTAAGCGAGGGATTTGATATTGTTCCTTAAAAAACAAAAAATAACGTAATGATGAAAGGTAGTACTCGACGAGGAGCTAAAAGAATTTAAAAAAATCGAAATAAATTATAATTTATAATAAATATAAATAAATTCTTATGGGTATTTTTGGATATTAACTAATTAATTCCCTAAAAGGCAATATAAAACCATTTTTTAGTGATGGTGATAGGGCTGCATCTACTCTGCTTCCTGGTTTTTTTGATTTCTAATGATGCAACGGAGATAGAATTGATTTTGTTAGTTACCTATATATATATTTTATATTATATTTCTTTATTAAATGGACCACGTGTATTTTTCTATTAAATAATTTTGGGGTTTTGATCGAGTGATATTGGTCTTTTAATTTATAATTAAATGAATATTTCCACTAAATGGAACACGGTGTTTATTCGAATTATATTGGTATTTTAAATTAATCGGAAAATATATTTAAATTTTGTATTTTAGTAAAATTAGGGGCCTATATTTAGTAATGAAAGTCGATTATGCATATATATTTATTTAATTGAATTTGAAATTATATAAATTATTTTTTTATTATAAAATAATTATATAACCCTATCCCTTAATTAATAGGAGATTATTAATTTAATTTTATTTTTATATTAAAATATATATAAAATTTCCAACAAATTTTTTAATTTATGTATTTTAAATTAATATATTATATTATAATCGCAATAAAATAAGATAATTAAAATATATATATATATTATAAAAAAATAATTTATTTTATATATTTATTTAAAAATATTTAAAAAAAATTATCTAATAAAATCGATTTATCTTTCCTAATTATAATTTATTTAATAAAATTTAAATATTTTTTATATTTTAAAAATAAAATATATTAAAAGAAATTAATTTATATATTATAAAGGAAATAAATAATATATATATATCGATTTTATTTGAAAAAAAAAATTATATAATTTTATAAAAATACAGAATTATATAAAATCCGAATTATTTTTTTATAAAAAAATATATTATTTTTAATTCTATCCCATGAAAATCGTTATATCTTTTTAAATTTTGATTTATTCAGAAAATTTCATAGCCCATATCTTTTAAATTCCTGGAAAAACACAAAAATTAAAGGACCGGATAATCCCACATGTCAAGCCTTCATGTATCTAAGCTTAATGTAAACTTCGGGGAGGTGAGAGAAGTGAGGTGTGAGAAGTGGACTTGTGATGTCAGGTGTGAGAAGTGGAGCTGTGATGAGTTCTGATGTGATAAATAAGGTGTGAGAAGTGGTGTGAGAAGTGGAGCTTTGATGAGTTGGGATGTGATAAGTTGTGATGAGTTGTGATGAGAAGTTGTGATGTGATAAGTGAGGTGTGAGAAGTGAGGTGTGAGAAGTAGAATTGTGATGAATTGGGATGTAATAAATTGTGATGAGTTGTGATGAGAAGTGGACCTGTGAGAAGTGGAGCTGTGATGAGTTGTGATGAGCAGTGGAGTTGTGATGAGTGAGGTGTGAGAAGTGGAGCTGTGATGAATTGGTATGTGATAAGTTGTAATGAATTGTGATGAGTTGTGTTGTGATGTGTACTGCGCCTGCCATCACAAGGCAGCCGCGGCCCCAGCGGCGCCCACGCGCGCCGCAGCTCCTCCAGGAGGCT
>Ga0126342_10009006_pt1 | contig 17884 bp, 19 predicted proteins | sample Cyp1metagenome_FD_92528 | JGI IMG/M metagenome (GOLD analysis project Ga0126342, IMG submission 92528) | Coral microbial communities from Lord Howe Island, Old Settlement Bay, Australia - Cyphastrea 1 metagenome | ecosystem: Host-associated > Invertebrates > Cnidaria > Coral ... | reverse complement strand
TTGGGACGCCAGTGATTCACCACATGTAGATTGCAAGTGATCACAAGAAAAGCTGCTTTTACCTGTTGGATTCTGTAGGGACACGGTTAGCTGTTTCGAACGACGTCCGAACGACGTCCGAACCACGTATCGAACGACGTCAAAGGGTATCAAAACCCAGACCTTTGGATTCATTTGCTTTCATGTTCCTTTCATGTTCCTTTCATTTCCTCTCATTTCCTTTCATTCTCCTTTCATTTCCTCTCATTTCCTTTCATTGTCCTTTCATGCGATCATGAAAACATGGTATAGGATGGTATAGACACAACCAAAATACGAAGTCACACAAAGTCGCTGGCAATGCAAAACCCACGAAGAAGTCAAAAAACTGAAAAAAAACTAACTTGCTAGACACAAGCTGGACGCAACATTGTTTAGAAGTTGCGTGCGCGCAGCTGGGACGCTCATTTCATTGAAATCGTTCAACTTTAACAACTCAGAGTATTATTCTTTTGTGATATGATTCGCGTTTTTCATTTCATCGTTCGTCCATGTTCATCCAATTTCATGTCATATCTCCAGCCAGTTCTCACCGTACCTCTGCCGAAACAAAGGGGGATTTACCGCCCATGCGCCTCCTCAGCATGAGCTGCTGCCGGCAGCAGGGCGACACCGCACAACTGGCGCCGCGACGGGGCAGCGCGGCGCAAAATTCGAGAGACCTGCGGCCAGCGAAGGCCAGCGGTTTTTAGAAGGGAACCCAAGTTAGATACCGATTGATAAATTTATCGGTAAATTATGATATTTGATGATATTTGATGGAATATCAATTTTTGATGGGGAAAAGCAGTACTTGTCCTTGGATACCAATTTGAAAACAGACATCCTAACATCTCGTGTCATTTTTTTCAAATGTACCTGCAAGGAATCGCACTACGAAGCATTTGCGATCGTTATTTATTCGACATGGTTGTAAAATATGATAAAAGTTCATGCAATGCCGAGACTGGTACTACAAAATCATCAAAATCTATGGCTCCAGCCTTCTGAACTGCGCCAATTGCTGCCAGCAAGGCAGGTGCACCAAGCATGACCTGCAGTCTGTGAATTGAAGTCTGTATTCAACGAAATCTAATCTCCAAATAATTGAAGATAACTGAAGACATCAAATCGACTCAGCAAAAGACCCAACTCCAAACTCTGAAATGGACTCAGGTTTTGCTTTCGTGCCATTAAATTCCATGTGACACCTCACACCTTGCTTACGGGTACAGGTTACCCATGTTATCCCACCTTGGGTGAAGGTCGCTCCAGCGTTCGTTGCAGTCGCAATGCAGGTCGTGCAGGTCGTGCAGGTCGTGCCGGCGGCGCCATGGCCATGGGCGCAGACACGGTAGCCATGGTGGAAGCGACGCCTGTTGGGAAGCTCTGCCTGTTGATGGCTTAAGTTGATCTTTCTTATTGGCAGACAGGAGATCTTCCGCACGACCTTTTCATGGCTTTTCAAAGCATGAGGACATGAACATAATTGAAAATCATTAGATATCATTAGGGTTTAGGGTTCCAATGGGTTCCATGAGTTCAAGCTTTGAAACATTGTGTGCGAGACAAACGCTGCGGCGGCGAATGTCTCCTGAACTTCCCTGAACACAATCATTCCCAAACAAACCTTTTGGCCAAACACAGAGTGGTCATGACATGTCATGGCAACAGTGTTGGAAAATGTTGGATTCGTTGAAGGGGCACGGAAGGCCTCTTTCTCCATGAGCTTGCGCTTGGCGAAGGTATTCTGGGAAGTCTCTTGAAAGAAATTGAGAGCCTGGAGACACAATGGAGACCTTGCATGAGATCACTGTCCTTTTGGACTGTGGCTGGTTCTTAAGGAACTCTTCACACAGATTCGACAGATACGCTAGCCTGCTTGGACTCAAACGCATGGCACGTAATGACGCAATGGCACAAGAAAAGCAAAGAAGTGACAACACCACCTCTTCATTCTCCTTATTCGGGGAGGACAAGTTCAGCCTCACCGACTTGGTCTTCAAGTGCGGCCACTGCCACAAGTGTGGGTCAACCACCAGACCAGCACTCAGTCAATGCTCTTCGAATCAACATGACCTCTTGAAGTCTTAAATCTGTCTCAACATAGATTCAACACAGTACTGGTACATACTGGTACTGTACCAATCTGTACCAAACAAGTCCAACCCATGTTGACATGTCTGGAATCTTCTGGATTTGTGCCCCCCTTAGCCGCCTTAGCCCGTGTTCCCCCAGCTGAGAACGTAACTTGCCAGGCGAGGGGAGCTTGGCTGGGCTGGAGACCTGGCTGAAGTTGGCAGCTGCTGAGCCGCTGAGCTGCCGAGTTAGACGCAGACCTGCCTCCGGAGCCACATTCTCAAGGCCTTAGAAGACTGGCTGTGCTGCTGAAATCATAAATCTGATAATTATATATAATTATAATCTAATGTAATCTATATAATCTAAAATCTCCCTGGTTGAACTACAGTAGCTCAAGGTCATGATAGATTGGCTTAGACCAAGCTTCGTTGATGAAGATCAGTCTTTGCTCCCCAGGCAACCCCACCGGAACGCTGGCCCAAAGGCTGCTTGCACCTCAAGGTGACTAGGAAGCTGTCTTGAAAAACCCAAAGTGTGGAAGCTGCCATTCCTCCTTCTATTTAAATACAAGTCATATACAAGTCTATTCCATTCTACTACAAAGTTTACCTCGATCCGTTGGACAGAATTCCGACCACAACTAACAACATACAGGGTCTTTTGAAAAGAATTGTGCCGAGATGTGCCAACCCTTCAATTTCCAATCGCACTAATGTCTCGAGGTCAGCACCGCATCTTTACCTGCTCCTGCGTCAGGCTGGACAAGTCTTCCAGCACCTGTCCCAGTGAATGAAGAGTCACGGAGAAAAACATTGTCCTTGTCTGAAACTTGTCACCTTTTGAGGCCATTTCTGTTTGGAAGTTGCCTTCTCTACATTCCCAAACCATCTTCAGGCAGGTCATTCAACTCCGAATTCCCATAAAATCCCATAAAGAATCCATCAATAAGATTCACCAAACAAATCCATCAAACAGATCCATCAAAAAATCCACACAGACACCATCAAACATCCATCAAACACCAAGGCCTCTTCACGCGACGCTGATCTCCCGGGCTCCAGCGATGGTGTTGCCACCCTGACATCTTCGACCAGATCACTGGTGAAACGATGCTGAACCGCCCGGGCGCCTTCGGCCTGTGCGGATCATGTCGCTGTGCCTGCGGCGCGGTGAGGGTTGGCTGGAATCGGTCTGATATCAAGCGATTATCGCATGGCCTTGACAAAGCCAACCCAAAGGTACCCTCCTGACCCTTGACTTGAGAAAAAAACAGCTGCGCACTTTAGAAATTCCGGCAGCAAATGGTTGGCTGCATCTGCAATGTCAAGTGCAATCAAAGTGGTTGTTTTGTGATGTTTTTGTTGCCGCCTTTAAAACAGCCACCACTTGGCACAGTATTTTTTCAGTGCTTCAAAGGGCACCACGCAGGGACACCTGGCAGTTTGCCTGCGCACGAGGGCCGCCTCATGTCAGAGCATCAAGCTTCACAGCGAGAAGCATCGGTTTCGGATGGGTTTAGATTTGGACCGTGTGCACATTGGAAAATGAAACACTTACCAGGGCAAGAGGTGTGAGAAGCGCTTTTTCATCCACAATTTGCAATATTCATAATTATTCATAATTATTCATAAAACTCTTCACTAAGGTCGAAATCCAAACGCCGAAAACAAATTCAAGAACAAGATCAAGGTCCGACCCTGGACCATCTGGACCTGCGTATGTTTCTGGCATCAAAGCCCGCACTGGATATCCATGGATATCCTGAGTGCGTTGCGCAATGATGCAAGAGGTCATCTGTCTGAATCTGTCTGAATCTGTCATCTGTCTGAATCTGTCTGAATCTGTCTGAATCTGTCTGAATGTCTTGTACCATCTTGTACCTTCTACACTGTCTACACCTTCCTTTTGCTTCCAATGTCTATAAAGTCCAAACCTGTCCGATTAGACCAAGCATGACCAAGCGTACCGGTCGCGCAACCGCCCGCCCATCGATGGCAGAGTACTTCTGCTGGCTCCAACTCATTCTTAAAGCAAATACCAACAACACACATATCTAAAACCATTGAAGGCCAGCACCCCAACAGGTTTGCCCAAGAATTATCAAACACGTTCAAACACTGGGGATCAAATACCCCAAGAATGATCTTAACATTGCCATACAAAGCACTAAAAGAGACATGGGGGAATCGGGAAATGAAACGCAATAAACATATAAATATCATATAAATCAACAAACCATAACAATAACACCATGGAGCTATACGGAGCTGTGAGACCTACTGCACGCGACATGGCGAAATGGGACCCCACTTGTTGCACGATGAAAGTTGCACATGAAACGTGATGAACAGGAGGAAGTTTGGACCAAATATGACCAAATAAAACTTCTGCAGAATATTCTGAATGTCTGTTTTCGAATGATTTCGTTGGAGAGATACGGTAATATACTTTGCTCAGCTTCTTTTAAGCCGACAACTGTGGCGGGTACGTCAGTGCCAGAACAGGACAACTCCATGGCTTTTGCAGATTTTGCAGGTCCTTTCAAATCATTTGGGCTTTGGCATAGCTTCCAAACTATTCATGAAGTGCAACATCAAACAACAAAGCCCAAAGTGTGGCATGCTTGATGCTCGACTGCAAGCTCAAAGAAAAGAGATCGTAGCTTCGTCGGTGCACTTTTGGAGCAAACGGCCACAGAGTGCGCAGATTGACAGTCCCATTCACTTGAAAACCTTGGGACAGCCTTGGGCGCCCTAAAATCATCTAAAATCTCAGGATGTTGCTTCTTTGACTGGACCTGGAAAGTCACAAGTGATCACTAGCCTTGGACACTTCTCCACCTCTGTCCACTTTGTGGAACACCGAGCTTGTGGTAAGTCCAATTTGAAAGATTTCGCCAGTCCCACTGAAAGTGTGGACCGTGGCTCCCAGAATCTCTCTTCATTGTTGAGCTCAAGAATTTCATCAACACCTCGATGTAGAATCAATCGAGATACGGCAATGGCAGGTTCCTTGACATTCTCCACTGGCAAGACACGCTGACTGACGAGTTCACACAAGCGACTCAGCGTGTGATCTGGGGGCAGTCGCATGATGTCATCCAGCAATTTTTCAGGAGCATCAGCACTTTTTGTCACGGCGATCATGGTATGACGAATCGCTTCACTTCCGCCAAAGATATCCAGAGCTTCACGAACCCGCTGCTCCATTTCCGAAGTAAACCGACCTTTGGGCACCACCACAATAAATGAAGCAATGCCATGGGGGGCATAACGGAAGGTTTCTAAGAGTTCAGCTTTGGTCTCTTCATAGCATTTGTTGGTGTCACCGAGACCAGGTGTGTCAATCACGCGCCAGCGGCCACCAGCGAAGGAATAGTCCCGCACTCGAACAGCACTTGTCACCGAAACAACTGAAGAGCTTGTTTCAAATGCACGTTTTGCCCCACAGAGTGTGTTGGCTGTGGCACTTTTTCCAACACCTGTCATGCCAATCAAAACACAAACCTTCCTGCTCCGCTCGACGCTGAAAGGATCTCTTCGAAAGAGTTTGGTCTTTGAATAGGCCGCTGCAGTTGCGTTCTTGGATTCTGCTGTTGAAGCCTCTCCAGTGCCCTCATCCACCCGAAATTCGGCATGTGCGCCACAGTTCCGAGAGTTGCCTGCTCGCCACAGGGCGAAACCCAGTGATGTTCGTACGGCAAGCGAACGGATCATATCCTAAGCTCTTCAATTACATCGAAATGATCTGTTTTAGATCGTGTTCTCAAAGGAGTTACATGGTCTGCCATACTGCATCAGTCTATGAAGCTTAGCTTGGGATACAAAAGCACAACTATGTACAACTTGCAATTGCCATGCTTCAGTGCTTCAATCTGGGTCAATGTCTAACGTGTCTTTTGCTATCATCTTCCTTATGCCGTATGCCCATGTCTGGTGAGCCAGAAACAGAAAGCATCAGAAAGCGAGCAGAGTATCCGCATGTCAGATCATGTCAGCGCATTTGCAGGAAAGCCATTGACAACATTGAGATACATTGACATTGAGGTACTTTGGTTTGATCATGTTAGATCCATTCCAATTAGCTCCGCTCTTTTTGGATCCCCAGGTGCAAGCCTCACTGAGGAAATCTCAAACGACTGGGACGACTGGGCATCTGGATTTGGAATTAGTTAAAACATGCTAAAACTGAAGCTGTTTGTCTTCTGAATTGTTCTAGCCGATTCTGCTTCATATTCTGCTTCATACTGAATTGAGTGTATAAACTGAAGTATCAAAACTGCACGGAATCACCAACTGATCAAACTGGTTGACTCACAGAAGATGCCATCTCCGATCCATAAAGGGAACCTGAAGGCAACGAAGTGTCAAGGAGGCTCAACATGCACCAGGTTTGATTCTGACCTTAGGGTCCCGTAGTTTCCCTTAGGCACGGGCGAAGCTCTGTACATGGCGACCTGCAAAAGGGCCACAATTCTGCGGCGCAAACCTGAGCCAGGCCGTCGTGACTGAGGCCAGGCCGCATCGCTGCCAGCGCTGCCGTTGGGTCCTCCCGCCCTCGTCCAAACTTCACGGCTTCTTCAGCATCCTGGTGCAGGGCCCAGGGTCGCAGGGCATATTCAAACCTTCATAGTTCCTCAATGTTGCTCATAATTTGATGATGTTGTCATCTGATCTAGAGATTCTCCCAGCTTTGATCAATTCAGCCCTCCCACTCTTTCACTAATGCTGTTGCATTTTGCTACCACTCTGCTCAACATGTCTCAGTTTGCCACTCTAGGCGCCGCATGAGGTCGTCGTCAGCGCTGCCTCCTGACACTCCAACACATCCATCAACCCACTGCTCCGTCATGTAGTGTGATGTCATGTCTAAGCATCCAAGTTGTGTGATCAATCCTATTTTGGATGTGATATATTATATGTATACATATACTGTATATATATATGTGTATATATATATATGTACATATATATATATATATGTGTGTGTGTGATGTGGTACCACATGATATTGTGCCGCACACTCATCTCATGTCAGTGTCACACAATGCCCCGGCTCCAGGATCAAAGAGGTGACATGGGGTTGTGGAGAGCACTTTACGCAATCACACAAGATTGGAGTCATAATGTAACATATACATATCATGACTGATTCATGATATTCATAAATATAGTATACAATGTACATATATACATTATAAACAAATATACATGTTATAGTACATTCGATTATTAATATATACATATTGAATCATATTGAATCATATTGAATCATACTGGAGGTGTCCTAAAATGGGTTACCCGCATTTTACCATTGACATACCATCATGTTCATTCACCGTCCCTATAAAAATAGCCTGGCGTTGGTGCGGTGGCAGGGGCCGCGGGATCTGCTGACCCTGAGAGCATCCTTGGTGTCACTTTGTCCATGCTCGGCCCATGGGATTTTGATATTTTTGATGGGATGTGGCTTTGTCCAATGGGGCTTTAATCTGGATTTTATCAACGATATGATATAGAACCTTCCAAAAGCTGGGATTTAACCAGAATCGGATGTTATGGGATTTTTATATAAGGTGCAATGATATATAGGATTGCCCAAAAATGGTGGATTCTCCAAAATGGCATCTTTAATGTGGGAAGTAATGATACACCATGGGAGTTTGGGGTATTCCATTTTCAGGTCAACTTGGGTGCAGCGAACATGGACAAGTCTAGATAGCTGACCATGGCTGGCTGCAGTGTGATGTGAACATCTGGTCATATCAGTTCAAACAATTCTACCCTCTTGTAATCTAACATAGTACAGCAACATAGCCAATGAAACTTGCCTTGTTTAGAAGGTAAATTATCTAGACATTGGTAAATTTTCATGGCCGCTATCTTAAATTACCAGAGGATACTCAATGCAGCTTTCCACGCAAGACAGCTCAGTCTCAGTTTGCCACTCTAAGCGACGCAAAAGGTCATCGTCAGCGTTTCCTCCTGACACTCCAGCACATCCATCATTCCAATTCTGTCATCCAACTGCTCTGTGATTTCATGTGATGTCATGTCTAAGCATCCAAGTTGTGTGATCAATCCTATTTTCGATGTGATATTGCAAACTAAATGTGAATTACCACTGTTATCCATGTGGCAGCGACCATCAACTAAAACTATAATGGCCGAGCCCAATACGTGCCATGTATATATATATATTCATATGGACGCGTCTGAAAATTTTGCATAATTACCAAATTGCAAATTTCATAGGAAAAATGATGATGAGCCAGTGGAATTGGGGGGTCCCAAGAATTTTCGGAGGAACCCATAACTATGTGCCATATGTATCCATTTGTGCCATTGTCAAAACCTGCGATATGGTTATGATGTTGTTATGATGATATCATGATGGTAGAAAGTATGATCAACCAGTGGAATTGCTGTAACAAACTCATATTGCCATAAGCACGCATAAACCTGATGGTGGTATATATATATATGTATATATATGGAGGTGTTCTGAAATGGAGGTATTCCCCAAATCATGACCATGTATTGAAACCTATGGTTTTGAGGATCACCATTTTAGGAACCCCCCAGGTTTCAGGTTACCATACCCAGCAATGAAGAGATTCCTGGTGCAGGTGCAGGCGCCGCAGCGGCGGGCGCCGGCTCAACAGCGGGCGGCACCGCAGGGGCTGCCGTGGCACCTGCTGTCAAACATGGTGTGTACACCAAATTGGAAGATAACCTGTGGCATGGGAAGTTCGATAGTGTTCATGACAATGGAAACCAAGAAGGCATGCGGGGTGCCCCAAGTGAAAGAGATTGAAGGGAGATGAAGGGAGCATAGCCTTAGCATCCAACAGATTCCAACAGGACAGAGTAACAGGGCATGTTTTTCACCCTCGACCATATCTTTGTGCACAGGCATTGGACTCACCGGCGCCCGTGATCAAGGTCCCATAGGATCCCATAGGCGTGCAACAGAGCGGCCCTATGAGTTCGACCAATCTTCGATTGGCTCCCCGACCCCAAATCAAGATATATCTAGAACTGTCTATAACTAAGAAATATACTAAGATCATCTATGATCATCTAAGATCAGGTTCAGATCCTCCTGGATCAACATTGACCCTCAGAAATCTGCGTCCAGCGCGAAGGCCGACAAAGGCTCGGTGGTGCCAGTCATGACGCCTGCCTTCTGGTACTCGCCAACCCTTTTTTCGAAGAAGTTGGTCTTGCCCTGCAAAGAAATCAGCTCCATCCAGTCGAATGGATTCTCTGAGCCAAAGATCTTGCTGTGACCCAAGGCTGTGAGAAGACGATCAGCCACAAACTCAATGTACTGAGTCATCAGGTCCTTGTTCATACCAATGAGGTCACAGGAAAGGGCTCCACAAATGAACTTGCGTTCCACCTCCACCGCCCCGCGGATGATGTCATGGACCACATCTTCTGGCAAGCGATTCTGCAGCATGCCGTAGAGCAAGCAGGCGAAATCTGCATGCAAACCCTCATCGCGAGAGATGAGCTCATTGGAGAAGGTAAGGCCCGGCATCAATCCTCGCTTCTTCAACCAGAAGATGGCACAAAATGATCCACTGAAGAGAATTCCTTCCACAGCTGCGAAGGCCACCAATCTCTCGGCAAAACTGCTCTCGCGATTCATCCACTGGATGGCCCAGCTTGCCTTCTCCCTGACAGCTGGCATGGTGTGGATGGCATCAAACAAATCGTCCTTCTCCTTTGGGTCCTTGATGTACTGTTCAATCAGCAGTGAGTAGGTCTCAGAGTGGATGTTTTCCATGGCAATTTGGAAGCCGTAGAAGGCCCGGGCCTCTGGAATCTGCACCTCTGAGGAAAACTGCTGTGCCAAGTTCTCCAGGACAATGCCGTCTGAGGCAGCAAAAAAAGCAAGCACATGCCTGGCACTTGAAATTCAGCGTGCAAGTCTTCTATAATTATTTGATATTATTTGAAATATAAAGGATACAATATGAATCAATATGATACAATTGAAAAACAAGATCCAACTCCCTAATTTGAGTCGCAAACTAAGGCCCAGGTGCTTGACAAAGTGCTGCTCGCTCTCGGTAAGGTTCACCCAATCCTTGTTGTCTTGTGCAAGGTCGATTTCCTCAGCTGTCCAAAAGGATGCCTCATGCTTCTTGTACATCTCCCACACTTCTGGATACTGAAGTGGGAACATCACCCAACGACGAGGGTTTTCCTTCAACAAAGGGTCTTGCTTCTCCAATTCCTTGTACTTGTCGGAGATGGGGCTCTTCTTTGGCACTGGGGCTAAGAAGTCATTGGAGGCCTCCTTGGCCAGAGCTTCGTCCAAATCACCTGGCAAGTTCACCTCGTAGTTGCGAGCAATGGTGCCATCTGGAGCAATGAGTGTGTGATGTGGAAGTCCAGAAACATGGTAGCTGGCTGGTGCATTCTCATCCACCACAGATGCTGCGATACACCGAGTGATGCCATGCTCCTTGGCAAAGCTCAGGGCTTCATCCACATCTCCATCCACGCAAATCAAGACAAACTGACAGCGCTCAGCGTAGCTCTCGGCCAAGTGATCCAAATGCTGAGCAGCCTTTGGGCAAGCCTTGCACCACGGTGCAAAGAAATCCAGCACCATGGCCTGTCCTGGCTGCTGCAGCGACAGCAGGCTACATTCCTTTGTCTCCCCGGTCCCGCTGGAAATCTCCAGGGCCATGTCGGGTGCAGCCTTTCCCACAATTTGCTGAGCCATCTTGGGGAAATCCAAATTTGGTGAACGCAAACAATTGGAGTCTTTTGCCAAAACGGCTACAATGCTACAAATCACAAGAATCACCCAAAAAACACTGAACAAACTGAACAAACGCACGCTTTCCCACCTACAAATACATCACTCAAATCATCTCAAAACCGTAGCGGTGGCATGTCGAAACACATCTGCAACGGTAACAAGTGCCATCCCTCATCATCCCATGCCTCCATAGCCAGCTGGAGGAATCACCTCCAATTCGAAGACAAACTCGACAGCGAAATGCCCGATCAAAGAAGACATCTATGTCAAATATTTCAACAAGGTTAAAGCGAACTGAAAGATCTGAAAGCCAACAGACATTACCCAATCATTACCCTCCTCTAAACTAACATAGATTCGACACAGATGTGGGTGATGTGGAATTTTAAGTGGAAAAGCCGCATTTCTAGATCATTTTCCTAGAGAAACGATGGGTTTTCCTAACATCTTTTTGTATGTTGACCCCAGCACCTCTGGTGGAGCAGCTGCAGCAGGTTTCTCAGGTGCAGGTGGAGGTAGGGCAGCAGGTTTCACCTTCACAAAGTCATCCTCAGCCTCGGTGTCCATCAAGTTTCATCCAAATTTTCATGGTGAAATGATGTTAAATCATGTTAAAATATGTTATATCATCCTTGAATCCCTGTGTTATCCCTGTGTTTACTGTGTTAAATCATGGTGACGTCCCATATTTTTCATCCTAAACGGAATGATATGTTCATTTTTCTATCATTTTTCCATCCCCAGCAGCCCGGCCTCTCCAATGGCCACGGCCTGTTTCTGTGGCTTCTCCGGTTCCGGAGCTGCGGGGGCAGCAGCGGCCTGGCCCACATCCAGCAGGTCCCGAGTGATCTCTCATGAAAAATCACCACTTGAATGATGCTACATATGCTACCCCTATTAAATCTATCAAAATCTATCAAAATCTATCAAATCAATGATTCATCTCAAATTCATCTCATTGAAAAATTCCATGAATCTCCAGTAAATCCTATTAAAACATATTCAAATCCCATTAAAATCCCCTATAGTTGAAGCACTTCCACTGGTCAGTCGCCTTCGCCGGCTCTACAGGCACGGCTGCCCCGCGAGCCAAGGGACCCATCTGATCCAGGGCCATCTCCTCGCGGTGAAATATGTTTGTCAGCAACAAATGAGGAGATTCACCAATCTGAAGCATATCTTACTTACTGATCTTACTGATGATACTTATATATATAATAATATATATAATATATATAATATATAATATATATAATATATATAGTATATATAATATATAATATATATAATATATATAATATATATAATATATATAACATATATAACATATATAACATATATAATAACATATATAACATATATAACATATATAACATATATAATATATATAATATATATATAATATATAATATATATTATATAATATAATATATATATAATATATAATATATATAATATATAATATATATAATATATATAATATATGAATTATGATGATAAATTATGTCATATTTGTGATATGATGATTATCTATACGAATCAAAGCCTGCTACTCAGGTTTTTAAAATCAAAATAGCTTAAGTAATTGATGTAGTTGTTGTGGATGTTCGTCCCTTAAGTCCCCGAGTTGGGGACTGCATGACTGGCAACTGCACGGCCACCATTTGTCACAGCTGATTCCACAGTTTCAAGTCCTCGAGAACCTTCTGAACTTGGAAGGCTGCCTGAGACTGGGTATGTTTTGTGTCCCAAAGTTTCATCATCTTAATATATGCAAGTTGATGTATATAGTTTCAAAACTTTCACCATGACAAGTTTTGACTTCTGCCCAGCTGCCTCACGCTCTTCGCCATCATCTCTGAGAGCATCTTCGATGCTGTCCTCCAGGAATCAAGCAACGCCAGCGGCATGATCGGCGGTGGAACAGCAAACCTGCTATGAAGCGCTTGATGTTGGCCCAAGGGATGATTTCCTGCCTCCGCATCAGCACACATAGCCATCTGCTCTCGCATGTCCTTGCCGAGCATGTTGAATTGTCAAAGTGTTGACTGGTGGTCGTGAGAGGCACAAGTGGATAGTGTTTGGTGCGGCTTCAGGCACTCATTCTCCCAGTCTATCCAGGTATTTGACCAAACAGCGATGCATAGTGATGTCCTTTTGTGCTGCGTTTCCCGAGTGCAGTCGGTTCCTTCATGACCGCACTCACCTCTGGAATTCGAGCGATGGCATTCATCTTCTTCATGATGTCCCTCAGGTTCCACATGGTTCATGAAAATCCCTCCATACCCGCCATACCAAGCCCCACATCTGCACGCGACCCGGGATCCGGGTGCCCGAACGAGGACAGGCGAATGGACTGCGAGGTGCTGATGGAGGCCATGTGAGTTGTGAGTTGCAACTTAACGGCTTCCATTGATGCCTCAGAAAAGGCACCATGGCAGGCTGCTCTGAACATGGGGCAATCTCCCAAACAGGACATATTGAGGTGGGCATGCCATTTGTTGACCATAAAAAATGCGATTTTAGTGTAATGTTTTTTGCAAGTTCTTGCCTCTTAAAGGGAGTATGATGATATGTCCATGTTCTGGTCATTTTTTCTCATGAAACATAAATCAACTGATCAGTGGATTTCGCCATCGCCCCCAACCTTGGTCTTTTCCAACCGCTGCACAGCGTTCCGGGTTTTCACCACAGACCTCAGGTCGTTGCCCTTTTTTGAAAATTGCGAAATTCCCAATGAATTCAATCAACCTCTGGATGAATGTTTCCATCATGATATGATATGTGTATATTTATATAGGGGATGTTCTAAATTCTGTTGCCCGAACGTGGCTCTTGGGCCAGCCTTGGGCAAACCTTGCGCGACCACAGCCCCATTTGAAGGTTTTGGTTGCGCATGTTTTCGGGGCCCGTTTTGGTATTCGTTTCGTATAGTTTCCTAGTGTGTATACTAATATGTGTCTGCGTGTCCGTGTGTCTTCTTATCAGAACATATGTCTTACTCTTTTTACCTATTTACAGATTGTATATCCATGCGCATGTGTGTTTTTGACAGGGTGGCATGGACTACCGGGTTGACTTTGGAGCTGAAGCTTGCGCGTTTCTTGCGCCAAGCTTGGGCGGATTTGGGCTGAACAAAAAAAATCTTTGGCAGGATTGCTAATCAGGACCTGCACAAGACTGCCAGTGCGATGAACAAAAATCAGATGCAGACTTGCCACGCAAGCATACAAAAGCAAATTGAAGAAACAACATGACATACCCTCTGGTAAACTAACATAGCTATTGAACATGGCCATTTATAGTGGATTTACCCATAAAAAACGGTGATTTTCCGCGAAACTTGCGCGATGCGGTTTTTTTTTAACTACCCACAAGTTCTCAACAAACCCGATTACTAAATCTTAAGAGGGTGGTTTTGGAACGACCCCCATCATATATGGTTCCTCTTGTACCTGGAAGTGTTTTCTCGCAGTTTCACAAGCATCTAGGTGAACCTAGGCCACAGACCGCGCCAGTAGCTGCACTGCTTCAACGTTGCCCTTCTGGGCCTGGAATTTAATGGATTGGTTCACAGGAAAAGTTGCAGGAAACCATCGTTTTTTACCCCCAAGTATTCGAACTATTCAAATATATGTGTCTTTTTGTAGATTCTCCTTTAAACTTTAAACCGGTTCTGGGACCGGCTGTTTTCTTGGTATTCCCATTAATTATGGGTCTCTGGAATCCCGATTAAACCGGCTGGTATAACCTGCTAGTTTATAAGCAAGCAACAAGTATCAACACGTGTATTTTTTGCGGCTCAAGCGTTCGTCAAGTCAACTTGCAATGTTGCGTATTCACAGAACATGTTGAGAACATGCTTCGTGACATTCCAAGGTCCAAGGACTTCCAAGGACTTCCAAGGACTTCCAAGGGCTATGTTTCAATCATATTTGCTCGTCCCTTCTCGTCCCTTTCACAATCCAGTCTCCTGCAGACGAATCTGTTCCTGCAACTTTGCCTGCCAAACAGAGGAAGGGAGAGACATATCAGTCACATCTCTGAAATTCTTCGAATTCTTATGACGTATCGCTCTATCTAAATATCTCTAAAATATCATAATATTTGACGGCAACATCACATAATCATCGTAAATTTTAGCCAACTCAATCTACCAAACTACCACAGAATCTTCAACACAATATCATGAGCACCTGATCATTGTTAAACCCAAGTCTGTTTGGTCACTAAACATGTTGCTAGTTCATCGTAAGCTGATGTTTGTTTGCCATCAAAGTTATCATATGTTATCATCATTACTTTCTAGCAGCGATAAAATACATATAGAACATTTATGAATCTACATTTCATCCACAGCTTCCCACTTGTGACACGGATGCGAATGAGATAACATGGTAAATCAAGCAAACATAATTCCTCACAAGTCTAAATCAGCATCACCAACCGTTTGTCACATTGGAATGTCGAGGCTGGCGCCAATATCCTGTGTTACACTTGACTGTCTTGACTGTACAGATTCTGACCCTTGAGCGCCGACATCGATTTGAACAGGTCTCTGCCTCATCTTTTTGTATTTTGGCAATCTCCTTGTCAAGGGATTTTGCCTCACAGCTGGACCAGAAAACCAGGAAGGGAACTATGAATCATATCATAGGTATCTATAGATCATGTCCAAACATATGGCTGAGGAATCCTGCGGAAAGCCACGGGAACTGTGCTTCAAACAACACTCGCACCAGAGAATGTCTATCGCCACTGGTCCAATTCGAAAGATTGCAAGGTCGGTCTACCCCTTCAAATGGCAACGTTCATTGGCACATGATGATAATGACACTCGCATTTTATGGCAATTTTGATGGGAAAATTCTGATAATCCAATTGAATCAAACATGGCCTAGTTTCAAACAAACCCAGCCATGGTCGGCCAACAGCAATGGTTGCGTGGCCCAGCCTCTCTTCCAAGCTCCCACTGCCATTCCTGTCAGATGTCATCATTTGGCCATGAATCAAAAATCTTTGGCACGCTGGATATTAAATTCAGCAGGCTCAATGGGTCTTTCATCCCTCCAAATGTGGTATCATAGTATATATCTTAATATATCTTCATTCATATATTTTTATATGTTACAGCCGTTACAGCTTCCAATTTTAGGCCATCGACAAGTGGAATGGCAGAATTTCGGCCTTTGCTTTCAGCTTTGTCTCAAAGGCTGAGTTCTTGTTCCCCATTGCCTTGGTCCCAGGTCATCTTGGATATCCTGTGCATCGCCTTGCATATAGCAGTGTATATACTCATACGCATGCAGCCATTCTATTTGAGACATATGCCGTTATTAGATGTCATTGATATATGAGTGTATATACTGATATATACTGTTTTCTATTGTTTTTCTCAATTTGTGTGCGTGTGTGTGTGTGTGGCTGTAATATGTGTGGTGTTGAGTGCTTGATGCTGCACTTCGACACCTGTGACACGCAAACAAGTTGCTGTCATTGACAAAGTCTTCTGAATTTGTGTTCTCATCCCTCTCTTCAAGCACTTGGAGGGACTCGTGAAAGGATCGGCAAAATTTGGCAAATCAAAGCTGGGAGCAAATTGCAAACGATTCTGACACAACGCATCTACATCAACATCCATTGTTTGAATGTCATATAGGCGCCAAAAAGGCAAGGAATATGGACTCACACCGTTGTTGAGCAAGAACTACCAGCGTGCAAATCAAAGAAGCCTGGGTGCCCTGCAAACAACTACTGGAGTCTACGTCTCAAAGCAGGTCAAAGCACCTACCTAAGGAAGACCCTACAACTGCAAACGACTGGTTGGTGACCAGGGGTAGATGTTGGCCAAAGTTTGTGTCACTCAGCTTGACCCAATCCTATGGTTCTGTCACAGACATCAGGAGCTGAAGGCTGCGGGTCAGCACGGATGCAAAGGCTGCCAAGGCCAAAATAAAATCACATCAAACATCATCAACAACTGGCTTTGGAAGCACTGCAGATTGTGGATACACCCAGCTTGTGAAGCACTGAGACGAAATGTCACGTCGGAGCTCTCTTTCATGCATGTGCTTTCGCTTGCGATGCCTTTCAAAAGGCGGTATATAATAGACTTTGGCGTGAAACCAAGCACCAGAATTCACATTGAGGGTGTGGGTTAATGTTTGGAAAACAAGTCCACACCACTCTAAATGCACAACTTTGTGGCCAAATAATCTTCTCAAGGCGGGATCTTCACCTCAAAACTTAGAGATCCTCCTTCTCCTCCTTGGTGTCCTCCTCCTCGTCATCATCCTTGTCTTCCTCCTCAGGTTCCTCCTCATCCTCGGGCACTTCGATCTCCTTCAGAGGAGCATCTGGATTCACACCAAGCTCCTTGGACATGAGCTTGTACACATGGCTCACCAAAGATGATGGATCTGCAATCTCAAAGCCAGACTCAATCAGGGCTGTCTGGAAGAGCACTTCGGCTGTCTTGCTGGCTGCCTCATCGCTTTCACTTGCCTTCACCTTGGCAAGCAGATCGATGATCACAGGGTGATTTGCGTTGATCTCCAATGTCTTTCGGCCAGCCATCATGGACAGCTGCTCCTTGTTCTGGAAAGCCTGCGACTTCATGACCTTCTCCTGCTGGGCAGAGTAGCCGAACTGGGAAGTCACCACCACAACTGGAGATTCTGTGAGCCTCTTGGAGACTTCCACCTTTTCAACCTTCACACCAGCCTCCTTCATGGCACCACTCTCAGTGAGGTCAGTCAACTTCTTCTTCCACCAATCAGTCAGAGGCTTGTACATGTCCTTGATCTTGGTGAATTTCTTCTTCTCCTCTTCGGTCTCATCCAGCTTGACATCTGCCTTCTGGATAGACACGAACTTCTTGCCCTCGTAGTCGGCAAGCTTCTGCAGGCATGGCTCATCCAAATGATCCGGCAGCATCAGCACCTCAAGGTCCTTCTTCAAGAAGATCTGCAGGGAAGGAGCCTTCTTCATGGTCTCGATGGAG
>Ga0126342_10009005_pt1 | contig 17885 bp, 14 predicted proteins | sample Cyp1metagenome_FD_92528 | JGI IMG/M metagenome (GOLD analysis project Ga0126342, IMG submission 92528) | Coral microbial communities from Lord Howe Island, Old Settlement Bay, Australia - Cyphastrea 1 metagenome | ecosystem: Host-associated > Invertebrates > Cnidaria > Coral ... | reverse complement strand
GAACCCCCATATATATTAGGATAAACCACCTATTAACTGGTGCAGGATTTCGCAACCATCCACCGTATGAGCCATTAAAAATACCCTGGTTACCCTCTGGTAATTTGTTACATAGCTATTGAAAATGGCAATAGTGGATTTACCCATTGAAAATGGTGATTTTCCATAGTTATGTTAGTTTACCGGAGGGTAATCGATTGCTTTAGGGGATTATACTACTTGGTTTACTGGGGATTATGATAACCCATAGTAGGGAAACCTATCAACCAACTAGTACAATGAGATGGGATAGGGGTATTTTTAATGGCTCATATGGTTGTGATGTGGATGATTGGCTAATTGAGCTATGGGGATGTTGATTGACTATGCGGAATTTCTATGGGAATGTTAATCCATTTACATATTTTCATTTTATTGAAATAAAGTAGGTTTCCCCAACTATTTTATATAATGTTGATTTACTATGGTCAAATATGTTATATAATGTCTTATTTATATACATACGTGTGTATATATATATATCCACTATAGATGGTAACTATGTGGATGGTGAGCTATGGGGATGTTGATTTACTTTGAGAATTTTCTATGGGGATGATAATCCATTCTATTCTGTTTTATCATTTATTGCATTTTTTATCATCATAATGTGGATGAGAATCTATGCGGATAGATCCTTTTAACCATGAAACATGTGGATTTAACGATCAACAAACGCTAATGCAATGGAGATTTTCCATGGGTTGATAGCAACTTGGAGCATCATTCCATGGAACCAATATCGCTGTGTATATAGTAAAAGTCAAGTTTCTTTCTTATGGTTGAAAATTATGGTTGTATACAGTATTAGGTACCTGTGATCGAATGGGTATATATGGGGACGTAATTTCGATAGAAAGCTTTAACTTACCATTTTATTTAATCCTATTGAATCCCGATAGTCATAGATTATCATCCCCACAGTTATTATGTATATATATATATAGCCACATGTTTTAGTTCAATAGCTTATTGGAAGTGCACTTCAGGTTACTGAACCAGGGCCATAACCATGGTAACTGAACCCACATCAGTTGGGATATAACATGATAACCCCTTTTACTGAAGATACATATATCATATATATATATTATAAACTGTGGGGATGATAATCTATGACTATTGGGATTCAATAGGATTACATTGGCCCAGGGCAAGTTAGTGGTTTCCTGGGCCCATTGGATGAGGAAAAGGTTTCGGGCGACTACTGCACCACCTTGGATGGTTGAACCCCCATAAATATTAGGATAAACCACCTATTAACTGGTGCAGGATTTCGCAACCATCCACCGTATGAGCCATTAAAAATACCCTGGTTACCCTCTGGTAATTTGTTACATAGCGATTGAAAATGGCCACAGAAAGTTCCTTGATTTACCCATCAAAAATGGTGGATCTTTCCATAGTTGTGTTAGTTTACCAGAGTGTATCCACTCAGTTCACTTGGCTCACTGCACTTCGAACTGGTGCTTAGGAGGGAATGAGGGAACGATCCATAATCACTAGTAATAATCATCCCATTCCCCCATTCCCATCCATTCCCTACTAAGCACCAGTAAGAAAAGGAAACGATTTACGCGATTAGTATCCCAAGGCAGGCTGCGCAGATGATTGTGCGATCTGTTACAATGGCGACTGCAATGCCATTACGGCCACTTGGACTACGTGGGCGCTGCTCGAATGGGCGACGTGTTTGACCCCATGTGCCGTTCATCCTATAGAAGCCCAGTTTTTGATGGCTTTGGTCCACACTGAACGGTTGAACCATTAAATGGAAGGTAACCATATCGCTGGTCGGTGGTTTGGAACATTTGGATTATTTTTTCCATACAGTGGGAATAATAATCCCAACTGACGTTCATATTTTTCAGAGGGGTAGGTATACCACCAAGCAGTAAAAAAGGGTCACCATATATGGATGATAACTTGCTGAGATTGTCAAAAGATCAACAAACCACCAAGGGTTACTGTAAGACCTCCGTAAGGGACCCTAGTCACCAACGGCCGTCCAATTTCCCAGTGGTTGGTTTAGCTTATGATCGTCTTCCCCAATTAAATAGCCGTAAAGTTGGATATCTCTAGACAAACAATAGGTAGAGATTCCAATAGATTCCAACTAAACCGCGACTCTAATCCCAACTTTGGTTATTTTTTAATGGTTCATAGAAATTCATGGAAAGTTACTATTTATGGTTGGCTATCCAACAATTCAACCGAGATGGTTGCTTCATTTAGGCAGATTTTGAAACAGTTCCGGACCGGAATCAGAAAGGTGTGTCTTCTACTGCTTTATTATCACCCCTACGAAATCATTGACCATTGACATTGAGATTAGCATTCATTTGTCAAGTCATTTACCCTCTGATAAACGTTTACATAACTATGGAAAATCACCATGTTCAATGGGCAAATCCACGAACTAAATCCCCATTTTCAATAGTTTTTGTTATGTTTACCAGAGGGCGCCTTCCTTGGAACAATAATACAAGCCCCGCCACGATGCTTTTATAGGATTAACCAGGTACAGTTTAGACCGGCACTTCCCGGAGAACCATGGAGAACCAATGGCCACTCGATATCTGCAACACCAGTCTGCCATTAGCTCAGCTAAGTAAGGCACACCTATTTCGCAGTTATATACTCTATTTATAATCTTGTAAAATCTATATAGATGTACATATATATGTATATACACATACAAACATTTGAATACATGAACTTATACCTATGCATGCCTATGCCTATGCGCATTTACGTATACAAATACCATCAAATACTGTACCTTTCTTCATCTCGTTGTAAGCGCGATAGGAAATGGATGGGAACTTCCGAGGCCTGCGGCCACCATTTCCACCGTCACTGTCTAGAGAAAGCCCTGGCCGCGGGTACCCGCGGCTGCCCCTTGTGCCGTCGTACCCTGCGGAGCCCCGAGGGAGGTCCCGTGGGGGGGGGACTGGGAGATCTGGGAGGATCTGTAGTTGAACCCAGTGCCGAAAATTGGGGGGCTCACGGTTCACCGGCTAAAAATGGAGATTTCATGTGAAAAGCCGGTGATTTATGATGAGTAAATATTGGTCGAACTAGCAAAAAAAGTGGGGAAATTCACCAGTTGAAGGGGTATAACACATCTACAGAAATACTGTTACACGCATGTCTACAGTGTGGCTGAACCACCAGCGAGAAGCCCTCCATGATTCTTCGTCATGTCCGCTTGGTTTTACAAAACGACCATGCCACTTCATGTCCTGATTTGGGGATTTTGAAGAGCACTTGAAAAGTATGTGTAGCTGGTTGGTGGTTTCAAACATATTTTTATTTTCCAGAATATATGGGATAATCCTTCCCATTGACTAATATTTTCAAGATGGTTAAAACCACCAACCAGGTAGTATTTGTTGGAGATTATCTCCCCTTTGTTGGGGATTGTTGCTCCAGCCACACCTGGATCCAAGATATCCAAGGGAGATTGTGGCCCAATGAAACTTCGAGTGTCGGGATATTCATGTAGTAATGTGAGGCAATTTCTCCACATACTAAAAACAAATAATTAGGAAAGTTCTCGACAGTTTTGTTTGTTGCTTTATCATTCCATCCAATGGTAGTTTTTTTCACGAAATAAACCCCAGTTAATCTACTTAGAATCCGACTTAGCCCTGGTTCAGGAGGCCCTTATAATGTAGAAAAACACATGTAGCAATGAACTAAACACATGTCTTGCAATCCAAATAGGGATTTGTATGGATTTATGGCCTCTGGTGTAGCACCTTTTAAAGCAACGCCTTGACCAACGTACGCCAGCCGCCCGTCACGTTGCAGGTCTCATGGCTCTGCGCGTCTACAGTGCGGAGATGGAACGGGGAGATTTTCCGGTGCAACAACGGGTCGAGGGATGTCCGCCAAGTCATTGGGCATTCCTTGGGGATACTTGGTGGTGAACTGCCCAGTTCGTAAGTAGGTCATAATCCTGGTTTTGTTAATGGGCTAAGTAGGGCTCATCCACTTTTGATTGGGTTATAACCCACTTACCCTCTGGTAAACTAACATAACTATGGAAAATGGCCATTGAAATAGTGGATTTACCCATGAAAAATTGTAATTTTCCATAGTTATGTTAGTTTACCAGAGGGTAAGTCGGTTATAACCCCAGTCATAAGTGGATTAACCCTACTTAGCCCAGTAACAAAACCAGGATTATAACCTACTTACTAACTGGGATGAACCACCAAGTATGTAATATATGAAAAAGGGGTTTTACCAGCTGGTGATCGGGAATTATGAACCCATATGAGTGGGAAACCGTTTTCAACCAACTCGTATGATGAGATAGGGGCACTTTACGGGCACTTTTCATGGTCCATTTCACAAATTAATATGGCGATTTAGGCAGCAACATTGGGGTATCATGTTGATATAACCGACAAAAAAATTGGATATTGTTTGATAAAATACATTATATGACCAGGATGAACCAATGACATGGGGTTGTAAGTGTTCAAAACCCCTGTTGGTTGTATGAGATTATACTACCCAATGTATTGGGGATCATCGTAATCCATGAACGGGGAATCCGGTTCTTAACCAGCCAGTTGATAGCCTTGTTGATTGGCTATGATATAAGGAGTTATGCTAGCTGGTGTTTAGGGATTATGAACTTAAACCGTATGACTGGGAAAGCTATCAACCAACTAGTATAGTGGGGTAGGGATATTTTTTAATGGCTCACTGGACAAATACATAGGGTGATTTAACCAACCAGATTCGGGTATGATGTTGATTAAAAATGGGATACAATGGGATATATAACCGTGGATTACAACCACCGAAGACCAAAAATGTGACACTCAATAGGGATAGAGTGGTGATATACTGAGATTATCATGGTTTAATGGTCTAATGGTGGTTGATAGGGTAGTGAAGCAACAATAATTGCCCGGTGTCACGAAACATGGCCGGGAAATGCATAGACTCATGGAGGTTTGTAGCTTGGAAAAGGATTGGAGTACCCTCTGGTAAACTGTCACATAACTATGGAAAGATCCACCATGTTCGTGGGTAAATCCAGTATTTCGACTGGGCCATGTTCAATAGCAAACTGTTAGTTTACCAGGTAAACCCCTATCATTTTCCATGGTTTATGGTGATTGTCCACTACAAATGGCTATTTTCACTAGCAAACTGTTAGTTTACCAGAGGGTCAATGGTGGATGTTCCACTACATTTTTGCTGGATAAATGGTACCTGTCTGTGAGGGATGATTCGTAAGGGGAATCATCCCCAAACGTCTTGAAAATTGGCATGTCATGGGGATATTGGCATATAAAGTTATAACCTTGATGACCTCTGTTTGCTGAGTGGGTTTTTGTTGGCTTTTCCCATTTTCAAATTCGCCCCATGTTTTGGGGGGACTTTCGAGGGAAATCCAAGTGAACTTTCGGAGGTTTTTCGTTGGGAAAATCATCGAACTTTCAGTGGATCCTCCATGACATCTCTGACTGGAAGGCAAAAAGGTGAGAATTTTCTGAAGTTATCTGCTGGGTCAAAGAACTGGTTACTTGGTGGTGAACTACCCAGTCAGTAAGGGGGTTAGTTCACCCTAGTTCTAAGTGGACTAACCTGACTTATCCCATTTATACTCAAACAACTGGTTAGATAGATATTTTCGAACTTTAATCTTTTGCGATTTCGATGGTAAAACAACGTAAAATGTACATTCACCAGCTAAAAATCGGATTTTTGGGCAGGTATCTAAGATTCACCATGTTTAATTCTCCAGTGGGAAATCGTGTGTGCGTGTGCGATCCACCATCTGGAAAAATGGAATGGCGGCCAGTAAATCCAAGGGGTCTCCAGCTATGGTGAAGCCGCTGGGTCCAAAAAGGACCTGCCTGGCGCTTGGAAAAAACATGTTTCAACTGCTGAAGCTGGTGCAATTTTTCACATCTTGGCGCGGTATGCAAACAAAACTCCGCGCTCGGTCAACTCGGACGTGTGAAGCTTGGTGCGAAGCAAATCCACGTGCGATCCAGGATCCAACCTGAAGCGGCGGCGGAACTTTGCCATCAAAATGCCATGCATCAGCGTCCTGGCCGAAGCCCAGATCCAAATCTTAGCTCATCCCACAAGCCGTAAACTATAACTGGTGATTTCCCGGGTGATGCCATGGTTTGAAACCACTTGCGATGGGCCCCTCACCCGCAAGCATTTGTTCCTGTCATGTTGGTTTACAACCCCATTGGGCTATACATATGTCAGGTATAAACCCCACTTCCTCCCTTTGCGATATCGCCTGGGGGCCCGTTCCAAGAACCCTTGAAAACAGAAATTATCAAGTTTTCCTCAAGTAAACAATAATAATCCTATGATTGGGGTGCCCCCTTTCTGCGTCAACGATGCAAGCTCTTTCATATCCACTGCTTTTCCGGTTAAACCACGTTTTGCTTGGCTAAAGTTCCCATCTAGAACTACAATCGCCAAAAACGATAGTGAACCCAAAGTAGACCAACTTAGCTACAGCATCACTGCGGCATCACCTAGTAAGTCATTTCGTCGGCAAAAAACATCCCAACATATCCCAGTTTTCAGTGATATCCCCATAGTTGTTGGTTAAATCCTCCATAGTTCGATTATGTTCCATATGCCTGGGTAAATGTGGTTTTCTCCCAAAATATGGTAATAATATGTAATTTTATAGGTAATATATGACCCATCCCCAGATATTTTGGGGTAACCTGAGGGTAAAATGCAACAAACGATATGTTGAGGTTATTCTTGTTTTTACCCCATTAATGGGTATGTATTATTTACATACATATACTGTATGATAGAAATTAGATACATATGCCTGGGTAAATTTCATGACGACCGAACCCTGTCCTCCCGAACCCTGGAATCATTGTTTATTAATAAGGGAAATCATCCCCAACCGGCCCAACTATTCAGGTTACCCAGATATGCGTTCATGATTTTGATAAGTAAATCACAATGAATCACCGTGTTGAGGTATATCATCTGGAACTGGCAAAGTTTCCCATGGGTACATCGCACAATATATGATTTTCCTATGAAACATCATTACTTACATAATATATGTACGTATATGATTGTGTATATACATATACATACATACATACATACATACATACATACATTAATAACATAACATAACATAACATAACATAACATTACATACATACATAAATACATATATATATATATACACGGATATATATATATATATATATATACATATTTACCTGTGTATATTTATATATAGCATATATACAGATCAATCCCATGTTATAACCCCTGGTAATCCTCATTACCCAAGCACCTCTCCACAGCTTGGCGTTGCCGCAGGTGCCCAAGCGCATCGATCACCCCAGCACCAAGCCTCGCAAGGTGCGCAGCGTCGCTGAGGCGCACGGAAACGGCGTCCGAAACGGGTGGATTGTACAAAGCCTCCAATTTAGGATCCTGAAATTCCCATTGATATATTGGGAATTTCATCATCCCAACTGACGAACGCATATTTTTCAGAGGGGTAGGTATACCACCAACCAGGTGGTGCCCGGAATATGAAAATTCCGGGAGTTGACACTAGCCACCAGAATGCCCATGGTTCATATCCTTTCTTTTGAGGGATTCATGTAATATGAAACTAGAATATGATGGTTTCCATACAGGGATACCCCAAATGGTTGGTTTATTTTATGGAAAAAACATCCATAAATGGATGAGAACTGGGGGTGGCCATATTTTAGAAACCCCCATGTAGAGAACATGTGAACTAGATCTAACTAGTAAGGATTGGTGTATATATACATATATATTTATATATATATATGTATTCTATATGTGTAAGATCTTCTAGGTCCTGGAATATATAATATGAAACATTATATATAGAATGTAAGGATCGGTATATGTCAACTAACTAGATCTAACTCGTCAGCGCGGATTTAGCCAATTAAACATCCAATATGAGTAACCCATAGAAGGTTACCCTTTATTCTTGGAGGATCATCCCACAAATCGTGGTGAGATCATCCCATAGTTAGTGCATCCATAGGCGGGATCACCCACTTAGGGGACTTACGATCAATGGCGATTTCAGGAACCGATTTATTGGAGGTACCGATTCCATATATAAGGCCTATTTTTTAGGCCTATGTAAGGGAATATCGCCACAAAATATAGCCTTATATGGTACAGTACCTTCATTTTAGGATCCTGGAATTCCCATTGACACGATCACCTGGGTTATTAACCACTTACGATTCGTGAAATGATCCTCCAAGTAATACTGTGTTTTGACAATAGCACATATGGCTTGTAGCCATCAAAAATAGCTAGATATAGATGGCTTGTGGTGAGAAGAACCAGTACTTATATTGTGTATATATACATATATGGAGGTTTCCTGAAATATGGGTACCCCAAAGTCATCTATTTTAAGAGGAATTTCCAGAAAAAAAACATCCAGCTATTGGGGTACCAACATTTATGGAAACCCCCATATATACATAGATTTTTGTATGTTTGTAACTTTTGTGTGCCATCAAGAGTTGGATTAGATCCCTATAGCTGGATGGTCATCATGTTTTGTTTATGGCACAAATAGGTATATAACCAAAACCTGAATTGTCAAGTAACCCTATAAAATTATGGTTATTTGGCCAAGTATATTGTCAAAACCATGGTTATATCTCCCTAGTTGAACTAGTTGACATTGGTGAATTCCAAGGTTTCTGGTCAATATGTCGGACCGATGGGGAGCTGGAAACGGGGACCCAAGCTTTGGATTTTACAAACACTGCAGGATTGGTATCACCAAACACTGCAGGGTTTGATGTGAACCAACCTCCGAGAATTCGGGCATGAAGCAACCAGAAATAGAGGTTTGATCAACTGAAATATGGGTTTGTTGGAAAAATAATCCATAAACTCGGTGACTGGTTCGCCAACCAGACTGTGCGGCTAGTTGCCAGCATGCAAAAAAACGGGCAGCAAGCGGATCATGTTTTTTTCACATCGGGATTTGACCAGCAGTGAGGTTCTTGATTTAACAATACTTGAGAAGACTGGAGAGCCAAACGTTTCCGACATGTTGGTTTATGAAAGCATCGGGAATGGACAGCCACCAAGCGGACCAGGCTATAGCAGCTAGACGAAGCACTACATGATGTTTTTTGTCCATCTCATTACTGAAGCTGGGTTTGACTGTGATCAAGATAGTGACAACACACTGACCCGGGGAGGCAACGTCAGAAAACCGACTGTCAGGGTGCAGGAAGACCAACAAAACAGAACGCATTGCTGAACTGATCCAACCTTTGGACTTTATGATTGACTTCGTTATATAGTTAATGTCAACCCCGGATTAATAAACCATGGTATATTAGGGATGTACCTGCGATCGAATGGATATGGGGATTTAATTTCGATATATGACTTGTTGGTGGTTTGGAACATTTTTCATTTATCCATATATTGGGAATAATCATCCCAACTGACTAATATTTTTCAGAGGGGTTGAAACCACCAACCAGTTGACTTCGTTATATAGTTACTCTCTGGTAACTTAACATAGCTATTGAACATGACCATTTTTAGTGGATTTACCCATTAAGAATATTGATTTTCCATAGTTATATGGGTTTACCAGAGGGTATGAAGTATACTCCAGATGTGTACTGGTATGTGCTGGTTATTGACTACCTACTAGCCGGAGAATCTCCAATTCTGCGGAACATGAACCGTTTCGCTTGGAGGGTGACAACTGTGTACCCAAAACTTTTACTCCAGAGTTGAGCCGCATGTTTGCCCATATTTCCATCGGTTCTCTATCGGTTATTTATGTTTATCAAAAATGGAAAATGATACGTACAATTCTTGCTGTAAAGCTATTTCCCATTATATTCCCATGCCATTCCCATCACGTCAACATATTCTTGTTGGATAAACAATTATCCAAAGTGCCCATTTAAAATTACCATTCTAAGAAAAGCTACATCACCATAAATCATCTACAACTGGGCCATTTTCCATAGCCACGTTTTTCATAAGCGGCCAACCCCCAACGAACTGTCAGGCAATGAGGCCCTTTGCACTGCACTGGCGTTGTCACGGACTGGCGCCAGGACAGAGACGGGGGCTGGGAGCTGGAAAATGTGGCTGGAAAATGCTGGGAAAATCGTGCGAACATCTAGAAAATCACTTGAAGATGTGGGGGAAGTTGGGAAAATCTGGAATATCAGTTGAAACAAGCATTTCGATTTTGACCAACAGAACTGTGGTTCTTCAAAATATTTGAATTTAAACCTTTTGGTCAATGTTTGGCTTTTGCCAATTTCGTAGCACGAAATTTGCGCCAGTCATAGGATACAAGCTGCCGGAAAACTTTTCAAGACTGCTAAGTTCCAGGGTCATCCAAACGGAAGAGTATATCATCATTTACCCACCAGTAAATTAACATAGACCCTGGCAGTTGTCGGGGTTGGAAGATTAGTGTCCATGAAAAATCGGTAATTTTCAGGGTCCAACTGTTTATTTACCAGAGGCTAATTCATGATGGTCTCTGCGCTTGAATAGATTTGCGATTGCAAATTCTCCGGGAAACGGGAGACTTCACATGCAAAAATGTTGGTGTTTAGTGTTCACCAACAGTTTCGCCAACAAGAGTCGGCAACACCTTAAAATTGAGCCACGACCTACCAAAAATGAAGATTAAGATATAGACATGAAGATTAGATTTCTTTTAGAACCATAGCAACAGTTTTTGGAAGAAAAAAACCGTACACTGGCCAACCCAGCGTCGCAACCTTTAAGGGCAAGGTTTCCGCGCCAACCTTGTCAGACGTTTCTGCGGAGGAACCATGAGTTTGCTCCGCTGAAAGGGACTTTAGAAAAAACAAGTGGGGACAGATGAAAACTTGTTGTTTACGAACAAAACATTGAACAACAGGCGTGAATGGTTGTAATATATGGGAAAATTCAGTACTGCACTCGAAATCTTTGAGGTTACACTTCTAGCCAGTGGTTTCAAACATATTACTAATTACCTTTTGGTAATTTCACATAGCTATTGAAAATCACCATGTTAAAGAGGTAAATAATCTATAAATGGGCCATTTTCCAGTTCGCTATGTAACAAATTACCAGAAGGTTTTTTTCATGTGTCTTTGGACTCTGGACAACCACACGACCTTTTTGGCTCAACCAACTTGGATGGGACGTGCCCAAGATATTTTTGGTAGACTACCTAGGTCGACTAGGTCGAGTGTGGATGATCTACAAGTAGTCTACAAGTGGTCGGTTTTCAAATGTTTTCAACATCGTTAGTTTACAGCAGGGTAATCCAGTGAAAAAAAAGATATCACAGGATTGTACGTTTTGAAGACGGACATTGAAGAGACAATCCATGGTCAAAAGTTTACTTCGAAAATGAACCCGGCCATTTGGGGGACTATCCTTTACCTACTTTCCCTACCGGCTTCATGGCCGGGGGCCATGAAATTGCATCCCACATAAAGTTGGTTTTTGTATCCAATTATGCCAGAATGTATCCGCATGTTATATCCCAAATATTCCCACATGCCACATTAATTATTAATGTGTTTGATCCCCGAGAGAATTTTGGTTTCCTATTATGTACATATGGGGGGGTCCTAAATCGGTACCCAGAAAATGGATGGTTTATAATGGAAACTGCTATTACTAAGAATTGAAATCATTTGGGGGTACCCGCATTTTAGGAAACCTCCATACATACAAATATATATATATATATGTGTGTATATATAAATATATATATATATATGTGTGTATATATATGTGTGTATATATATATATATATACAATATAATATATTATATATATATTATGAATATATATATATCCATGAAATCGTCATGTCATACCACTTGTTGTCCCCAAATTGGCGCCCTTCGAACGTGTCATGGCGCGTTCTTTTGTCAAAATGCCAGGCGTGGAGCCCACGAAAGAGTCCTTGGAAGCGGGAAGGGCCTACGAGCAGATGTCACTGGGCACCATCATATTCAATGGTATTGATTTAATATGAGTTAATGATGTCAATATTAAATCAGATTTTATGCTTAATGGTGATTTAATGACAACTATTGATGGATATTGATTATATATATATGGTTTCATATTGGTGATAATGGTATATTAGTGGGATAAGGGGATATTGATTTGGATCATTGTTAATGACCTCATGTCGTGACCTGCCTGGAATGATGGGACTTGTAAGGGAGATCATTCCCTTTCTTTTTGGCCGAACTTTTCAGGTTCGTGAACTACTCTGGTTAAGAGGGTGGTTAATAATGGTTAGTTAATAGTGGTTAATGATGGTTAATCATTGGTATATAATCACTGGCCATTTCAGGAACCGATTTATTGGAGCTACCTACCATATGTAAAGCCTATTTTTTAGGCCTAGGTAAGGGAAGTAAGGGAATATCCATGAATATCCCCACAATTCATATGGCCCAAAATATGGTACGTTTACGTACCTCCATCTGTTGGATCCTGAACTTCCTATTGAATTTGTCATCATTAACCATTATTAACCATCATTAACCATTGTTAACCATCCAATCTATAGCAACCCGAATTTCATACAAAAACCCCCCAAAGCTGGATGATCTATGAACATTTGGGATGTGATATGATTTAATTGGATTATCACATCCCTATGAGGATAGCTAGGTCAAATATTCATAGTTATCCTATGTTTCCTCATAATTAATAAGATTTAACATGATTTAATAGGGATGTGATATGAACATGGGATATACTGAGGATAACTGAGGAATAGTGATTTTTCCTAGGTGGATGTGATTAAAGAAAAACTATCAAATGCTTTAGTTATATAGCCATTTAACTATAGTTATTCTATACTTGGTGTGTTATCTTCCTTAGTAAGTCGATTCAACTCCACTTATGAGTGGACTAGCTATTATCTGGTTGGTGTTGGATACTGATTCGGGGCCAGGGGCCACCCCTCCCCCGCAATTGAGGTACACTCTATGCTCAAACAATTTATTGGGACCAGCTCTGGGGAACTCAGGATGATACTTAAGTAAGGATTTCAATTGATGCCAATCGACTTTCAATTCATTGTCCTTTTGACTCCAGAAAAGAGTCAGGATTAGGAAGGATTTCAATTCATTTGAATTGCGACAAAGTGGGGGTAAATCCTCAAAGAGATTTGGCGAGCACTAGGTCGATACAAGTCGCACATAGTGATAGTTGCTGCCTGGTGATTTTGAAGTAATGTGGGTAAAACAATGTCATAAACCACCCATTTGGGAATGGTTTATAGCATCTATAAAAATGGTGATTTGGGAGATGGTTTATTATTGTTTTACCCACATTATTCTAGTTGGATCACTGGTTAATTGGAATTCTTCTTTCAATGAGTTTCAAAGGACAAACCCATCAAAACGTCACAAAATACCAGAGTTGTTCATGCTGGCGAATGATTATACATTATGCCGGCGAGTTGTTTACCCACATGGTTTCAAAGATTCTTTAAAAAAACATACTCGCCACTTGAACAATACGAAACAATTTAAATTAATGAACATTACTATGAAATATAGTTCAACCATAAATATGGATTAAGTACTACTAATATGGATTGTTCACATTTCAACCATACTACTGTTCAACCATGGGATATGATCCCACAGCATCCAGCAAAAACCAGGCCGCTTTGATAGATAGATAGATAGATAGATAGATAGCTCGACAGATAGCTACACAGATAGCTACACAGATAGCTACACAGATAGACAGATAGATAGATAGATAGACAGATAGATAGATAGACAGATAGCTAATCAGATAGCTACACAGACAGACCGACAGACAGACAGACAGATAGATAGGTAGGTAGGTAGGTGGGCAGGTAAGATAGGTAAATAGATAGCTAGACAGACAGGCAGATAGATAGATAGATAGACAGATAGATAGATAGATAGGTAGGTAGCTAGGCAGATAGATAGATAGATAGACAGATAGCTAGACACATAGATGGATAGCTAGACAGATAGATAGATAGAAAGATAGGTAGGTAGGTGGGTAGGTAAGATAGGTAAGATAGGTGAGATAGGTAGATAGATAGCTAGACAGACAGACAGATAGATAGATAGCTAGACAGATAGATAGATAGATAGGTAGCTAGATAGGTAGCTAGACAGACAGACAGATAGTTAGATAGATAGACAGACAGAAAGATAGATTGATAGATAGATAGATAGGTAGCTAGACAGATAGCTAGACAGACAGACATTTAGATAGGTAGATAGCTAGACAGATAGATAGATAGAGAGAAAGATAGCTCGACAGATAGCTAGACAGACAGATAGATAGATAGATAAATAGGTAGCTAGACAGATAGCTAGACAGATAGATTGATAGGTAGCTAGACAGATGGCTTGACAGATAGATAGATATCTAGACAGATAGATAGATAGATAGATAGGTAGCTAGACAGACAGACAGACAGACAGACAGATAGATAGCTAGACAGATAGATAGATAGATAGATAGACAGATAGATAGATAGATAGGTAGCTAGACAGATAGCTAGACAGATAGATAGATAGATAGATAGGTAGCTAGATAGATAGCTAGACAGATAGATAGATAGATAGATAAATAGATAGATAGACAGACAGACAGACAGACAGATAGATAGATAGACAGATAGCTTGACAGATAGATAGGTAGATAGATAGATTAGATTGGATTGGATTGGATTAGATTAGATAGATAGATAGATAGATAGATAGGTAGCTAGATGCCAGCTCCGTCAGAACCACGGAAGGGGCACCACCTTCAACCTCGCAGACGCATCGCAGGTTGCAGGCGGGTCTCAGTAGTCCCCACTTCGATGAACTTCGGATGGAGTAGCTGGGTGCGGTGGATGGAGTGGATGAAGTCCACTAGCAGGGAGGGAGTAGTGAACCATCTATACTCAGCCATGAAAACCCAACAGTTATGTTAGTTATACCGCAACTGAAGTATCTTAAAGTTGGGTCCAGTGAAATGTTTGTTGGTTTAGATTTGCACCATGAATACTATAGTCAATGGGAATTTCAGGATCCTAAAATGGAGGTACTGTGCCATATAAGGCTATATATTGTGGTGATATTCCCTTACATAGGCCTAAAAATAGGCCTTGTATATGGTAGGTACCTCCAATTTAGGTTCCTGAGATGGCCAGCGGCACTATGTTATGTCCAACTATCTACTATATTATTGGACTTCATAGTATATTGATGTATATTCTATAATAATCACCACTATGTTCACCCTTAGTAGTGAACTCATCCAACTATGAAGGGAATATGAATGGGATATGTTTTGATTATTTGATACTCAACAATCTGATATTTGGGTATACCGGAATTAATAAGCCATTCTTGTTGACTATGGTTGTATCCATGTTCCCTAATTCCATGCCCATAATACTAAACACCCCCATTGTATGGTCCCAAATGTGTGGTTTCATCCCCTACAGGCCCTACATCCACGGTTTGTGGGAGGTGTTTAGTAGTAGAGGGAAAGGGTTATTTAATTGCCTTCGGCAAGCCCGCCGGCCACAGAGAGGTGGCCCCAAGGGAGTTTGATGTGCATTCTAGGTGGAAGCCCGCGAGAGAGCAGAAGGGAAAAGAAGGAGAAGAAGAAGAAGAATAAGAAGAATAAGAAGAATAAGAACGGAAGACAAAGATAAATCCGTAAAACGGAAGCGGCTTGTGTAGCAAGGTTTTGCTGTAGCAACCTATTGACCGTATACCAAATGGGTACCGCCCCCAGCAAAGTAGCGCCAGGTACTATGTATGAGCCTCTGGCTTGACAGCAGACCGCTGCATGGAAGGAGACAGGGTGGAAGCAGAGAGAGATTGCCCCAAGGTGGAAGCCTGAGAGAAGAAGAGACGAAGACAGAGCCGTAGATCGGAAGCAGCTTGAGTAGCAAGTTCGTGCTCGAACAACCAATGGAACGCATACCCAATGTAGTGGTCGATCAGTACCGCCACCTGAATGGCCGGCGGGCTTGCCTCCGAAATGGCGGTCAAGCTATTAATCGGAAACTAAAATCCGTTAATCGGAAACAAAAAGCCGTGAATCGGAAACCAAAACCCGTTAATCGGAAACCAAAACCCGTTAATCGGAAACTAAAACCTGCTAATCGGAAACCAAAAGAATCGGAAACTAAAACCCGTGAATCGAAAACCAAGAACCTTGAATCGTAAACCAAAAACCCGGAATCGGCAACCACAGCTGAATCGTAAACTAAAGCAGGTTAAAGCAGGTGAATCGGAAACTAAAGCCGGAGAATCGGAAATTAAACCGAACCAGCTGAATCAATCAGAATGGGCAACTTGTCCCCTTCAATCGGAAAGAGAAGTTGGAGGTAATATCCTGTTCAAATAATGGCCAGAGGGGGTGGAGGAATTAATTTCTTATGAAGATAAACATAATGGCCAGGTGGGGTGGCGGATTTGATTTCTTATGAAGACAAGTTGAAGGTAATATCCCATTCAACAAAGTGTTCAGAGGGGATGGGGGCTTTGATACCTTACAAAAGGAAGTTGAAGGTAATATCTCATTAAACTTTAAACATAATGGTCAGAGGGGGTGCCGGATTCGATCCCTTATGAGGATACTTTGAAGGTAATATCTCGTTCAACAAAATGGTCAGAGGGGGTGCCGGATTTGGTCCCATATGGGGATACTTTGAAGGTAATACCTCATTCAACATAATGGTCAGAGGGGGTGCCGGCTTTGATCCCTTACGAGGATACTTTGAAGGTAATATCTCATGCAAAATAATGGTCAGAGGGGGTGCTGGATTTGATCCATATGTGGATAAGTTGAAGGTAATATCTCATTCAACAGAATGGCCAGAGGGGGTGGCGGATTTTATCCCTCACGAGGAAAAAATAAATAAATGCAATCAGAGACAAAAAGTTGCTAATCATACACCAAGATCTGCGAATCAGAAACCAAACAAGCCCACGAATCAGAAACCAAAAAAAAGCGAATCTGAAGCCACATCTGCCACCCCCTCTGAACATTTTTTTTATGAGATATTATGGCCAACTTATCCTCAGAAGGGATCAAACCCGCCACCCCTCTGAACACAATGTTGAAAAGGATATTCTCAGTTTCTGATTCGCGGGGTTTTGTATCTGATTCCTGTATTTTTGTTTCTGATTCGCGCGGTTTTTGGTTTCTGATTCGTTGGATTTTAGTTTCTGATTCGCGGATTTTAGTTCCTGATTCGCGGGTTTTAGTTTCTGATTCTTTGTGTTCGCGGGAAGTTTCTGATTCGAGCTTTGTTCTAAAAATGACGCGGGTTTGCTTCAAACATCATGACAAATCATCAAAAATCTCCAAAATCCTCCAAAATGATGAAAACATCCCAAAATCAAACAAACAATCATCCAAAGCCATTCAAAAAAAGTCAGAGTTTTACCTGTCTTTACGGACAGCCACATGGTTTTTCAGCTGCCTCCAAGGCCGCTGCGTCCTTCAATGGCAGTTGCGAGGCAGACCGTGTGTCCATGTATTATGGCGCATGAATCAATGTGTAGCGAATGCAATATATGATTATACATGCTACATCTATATAGTATATCAAAATGTTAGATGATGTATTACACATCACACGCAACAGCAGCCAAGGCTGCTAAGACATCAAGTCGGTGAAGCCTGGCACAAACATCTTGGAGGGAATTCCGGAGGAGGCAGCGCCTGAAGCGACGCGGTTAAGACACCAGATCCATCGCCCATCACTCGCATGAACCCAATTT
>Ga0126342_10009004_pt1 | contig 17885 bp, 14 predicted proteins | sample Cyp1metagenome_FD_92528 | JGI IMG/M metagenome (GOLD analysis project Ga0126342, IMG submission 92528) | Coral microbial communities from Lord Howe Island, Old Settlement Bay, Australia - Cyphastrea 1 metagenome | ecosystem: Host-associated > Invertebrates > Cnidaria > Coral ... | reverse complement strand
GAAAAAGAATGCTTCAGATTTTGCCATTTGCAAATGGATCTGACCTCTGGGCAGATTCGCGTTTTTCCTCTTATACCGCCTTTCCACCCACTCTTCATAGCAATACTTCTGCCCAAACTGCTTGGGGACTGAGCCAACACGGTTAGTCCATGTTAGTCCACTCTCTGGATGTGAAACAGTTTGTGGCTAGATAGAACTGATTTACTGCAGTCATCTAAAGACAAGGTTTAACGTTGTGGTTAGTAACCCCACAGTTAAACGTTGTGGAGGAAGGTCAGGGTAGATAGAATAATTGTCCGATAATGTGCTCCTACCAAAACATCTTAAGAACGCGCAGATGGCTATGTTAGTCATAACCAGATGGTAATTCTCCCAAGATCTCCGAGATGATTGGGGACAGGCGCACATCTTTGTTAGATGTTTTGTTGATTTACCATCTGGTTATGACTAACAGTTTGCCATGGAAAATCACCGTGCTATTAATAGGTAAAGCATCTATTTCTATGGGCCATTTTCCATGGCTATGTTAAATAACCAGAGGGTAATCTGATTGGTGGTTTGGAACCATGGAATTTGATGGCTTTCCATTCAGTGGGGAATTTCATCATCCCAACTGAGGAACTCCATCATTTTTCAAAGGGGTAGGTATACCACCAACCAGTAATTTAGATGAATTGAGACCCATTGCCATCCATTTCGATTTTATATACGAGAAGTGGCTGATTTGTGGGGTAAATGGGGATAAATATACAAACATTACACGGATAGAGTGGGTGTGTTTCATACCAGGGAACAGCATTAGGGGCGAAGTTCGATAGTGACCTATCAATTTTGCTCATTGTTGGATTCTCAGGGTCTGGAGCATTGAGAAAACAAGGCAATCAGATCAGCACAAGTCACCAGACAAGAATTTGTTTGTCATTGAAGAAGATGCACAATTGTAGACTTAGAAAACATATAGCTCTTATTGAGACAAACCACTGCACATAAGATGTACGATGGCAACAGCTAGGGCCTGGGGCCGATGGTAGTCAAGATCGACAACACCACGAGGTCTACTAAAAAAAACCTGAGCGGTTCGTGACCTCAGATGCTTATTTGCGAGACAACCCAACCAAGACAATTGCTGACCGCGAGAAAGTCTACGAATTCCTTGACGGAAGATGGGTGGAGAGCGTGAATATCCATACTGGCAGAGCTGGGTATTACCAGCGAGAGCAAGCAAGTGACAAGACGTCTTCTTTGAGTGTCACTGTTCAACATAGCTATCGAAATGGCCATTGATAGATGATGTCCCGATTTTTTAGCATCATTTCTAGCGGATTTCCCATTGCCATCTTTGATCTTTCCATATAGCTATGTTGAATTAGCATAAATCAGCAGAGCAAATAATCCAGGATGCTGCAAGGTGGCCTAAGGTGAAATAAGTAGCTCAACTATGGGTTATGCTAGAGACATCTATGGTTTTTTCTGGGTTTATGTTTATCATAAGTGGCATAACTGCTGGGCAGCACCGGCAGCACCAAGCCTCATGCGAGCTTGTTTCTCTAGGCCGGTTTGGGGGGCAGATTCCGAATCCTTCATGATTGCGCCCGCGGATCATAGCCAAACTGTATTTGGACATACCCTCTGGTTATGACTAACATAGCCATGGTATAGATGGCCCATTTCCAGATGGTTTACCTATTAAACATGGTGATTTTCCATGGCTATGTTAGTCATAACCAGAGGGTCCTACTTGCTCATGGGAGTGAACGAACCACCAAGAAGTTTGATGTTTCGGTCACCAGTTCAGAGATCAAACTGAGCCATTCATCATGGCTGATGGAAACGAGCCTCGAAACGAGCCTCCGCTTGCTCGGATTGACCGAGGGTCGAAATGGAAGTCGAGAGGTACCACAATCATCGATGGTCATTTACATTCATTTATATAGAATGCTGGTTGGTGGTTTGGAACATTTATTTTTCCATATATTGGGAATAATCATCCCAACTGACTTTCATTTTTTTTCGGAGGGGTTGAAACCATCATCCAGAACGCCTTACTTTGGAGGCATTTTGAACTTATGGTACTTAGCATGAACTTATCTTGAACTTATCAAGATGTCATGTTAAGTCCATGGTAAGTTCATCGTAAGTTCATCATAACTTTTAGTAGGTTTTTTTTTATGTTTTGAATGTTTTCACCTTTTTATGGATTTTAAGATTTTTTGAAGGATTTGTGTATATGCCTGCAACGTGTGCTTGAAACTGTTGATCCACGGATGTCCATTTTTTTTTAAACAGAGCGTAGCGGTCGAATTGTTTCAGTTCTGCAGGACCGGATAGTGCGGCAATCATCTTAACAGCCACACTCCGGATCTATCCGGTCGAATTAAGCGGAAAGGCTCTTGGCCTCTCAGCATGTGCAGCGGCATCAGAGCCAATTGGCCATCTTCTTTTTTCCACTTGGGAAAACGATGGCTATAAGATGCACTGTGCCACTGGAGTGGTTGCACTAGTGCCCTTGTCATCTGTGCCCTTCGCGCTCTTGGCTTCCCGGAAGAAATTCTCTGTCTCCGCTTGGGAGAAATCGTGCCGAGGTGTCGCCGCATAGTCTGCTCCACATTGAGACAGTTCCAACATTTGAAGGAGCGGCCATGTTGTCGCCCTTGGGCGCTCCCATAGCAATGAGTAGACATGATGCACTTAGCGTTCCCCTCCTGCATCGTGGATTCTGCCATGACCAAGACAACACGTCGCCCCCGCAAAAAAAAAGAAACGTAATAAAAAGAGCCAAAGCTGCGAGTAGACAGATGCGACTGAGAGGTGAAAAAAATAAGAAATTACCTGAAATCCCGCAGTCATGAGGACGTTTCCCCGTCTCAAGGTCAACCATACCGCAGTCAATTGAAGTCAAGAGTGCTGCTTATGTTTCTCTGGGGAAATCCAATTCGCAGTCAACTGCATTCACGGTATACCATCCCAGACAACGTATGTTTGACTTCGCAGCCAAGGGCCGCAGTCAAACCAAATCCGTAGTATTGTTCCGCAATCAACCGCAATCACTCCGCATTCAGTTCGCAGTCATGCAGAAACGCACCAGAAAAACAAAGTCCTCATAGGACAGTTTCCACCGCGGCACGCTCCTGCCGCCAGCGCTGCAGCAACTTTCGCACGAGCCACGCGGCCCTGCGACACCACAGGAATTCCCTGTGTCGATTCAAAAGGTTGCAATATTCCCAGCGCCAATTCGCCAGCGTCACAAAGGTTGCAATAGTCTGTTCCGATGGCACACGTAGTGACATCCGGCCAGCGTGCAAGCACAAGCCTCGCAAGACAGTGTCGGCGGGGGCGTTTCCTTCCAATATCATGGTCGCCAGATCCGGTGTAAGGAAGTGAATAATCTGACTAAAGTCTTGCATTCGTCTCCGCTCACTGTCGACCTCGCCTTGCGACGTCTTTGCTGCAACCTGTCGCTGCAGTTCTTCCACCGCTGCTACTGACCACAGCCTGGAATCGATCGCTTCTACAAAAGAAGCAGCCTGAGACGTACTCAGATCCTTCGATTTCCCCAAGGCAATCAGAAGCCCCCTTAGTTGCTTCTGCTGAATGTCCTCGTAGGCTCGTAGGACGCCAACGAACGAACCCCGCCCAAAAAGCGTTGGGATGCCTCTAACTGCTTCTCCAAGGCTGACATTTCTTCTTGAACCGAAATCTTCACGAAACATGTATTTTTTGTTTTTTTTCCATTCTTCAAATCTTCTACGTTTTGCACAAAAAACCTAACTTCCCTAAGTTCTTCGTAAGTTCTTTGTAACTTTTAACCCTTCTGCATCTAAGTTCCCTAACTATGTTATAACTAACCATTTTTTAAAGAAGTTACGATGAACTTATGGACGATATAACCTAAGTTACGAAGGCTACAACATATGTTACGACGAACTTGTAAGTTGTCTAAGTTCAAAACGCCTCCAAAGTAGGTGAATAAACATACTGCCCGCTAGAGGATGACATGCGCAGAAACTTCTTGCTGATCCAACAGAATAATGGCCACCGTCATGTGGTAGGGAGATACTGTTCCAACGCTGTCTTTGAAGGTTCCGGAGTTTCTGGGCGGAATTCATCCAGTCATCCAGATTCGGAATGCACATTTTTAAGACGTTCACCATGGTTTCCAAGTTATTCTTTGCTAACATACTGCATCTTTTAGCCACTTGGCAGTGTGTCAAAACCTTGTACCCCTGGTGAACATCAAAATAGCTGGTAAATGGATGTTCATTCCCCTAAAAATGGTATTAATAGGTATTGATCCATACCCACTTCAAGGTTCATGGTACACTTTCCATAGGAATTTGACCTTTTTTCACCAAAAAAAAACGCTGACTTCGGTCGAACCGATGGGATTTTGGGGTTCCAAATCGATAAAGCCACATTAGCTACATAGTCATCCGATCAGCGTAGATAGAATATGTAAACAAAAACAAGAAAAATGATGAAAAATGAGAATATTCTTGAACATCCCCTATTCTATCTAATTCAATTATATATAATATATATATATATATATAATATAATGTATATATACATATAAATATGTGTATAATGATGCCACATGGTTCCTATATGTTGAGACACTGCAATATAGGCAAGGCCTTGCCCATTCTGAGCTCAGAAGCTGCGCCGATGTGGCCGTCTCCAGCTGTCTCAGGTGAAACACATTCTTCAGCGAGGTCCTTGGGTGTTGGTACCTTGACAGACTTAAGTTACGGATGAACGATCCAGGAATCTGAGGGGAACCCTTGGTGAAAGGTAGTTTCGTACTGTAATATATTGCATTTTGCCATAAAGATACACTTAAAAAAATCAAGATTGGGCAACATGAGGATTCACCAACTCAAATATCAACTGACATGCTACACATCGTGTTGCAACATGACATACACAACTGGTTGACCCTGGACGTTCCTGGTAACTGGGGGGTCTACAAGGTGGGTCCCGTTATGTTTGTTGGTTTACAAAGCCACTAAGTATAGTTATATCTACCATAAACCGCAGTTCATCAAATTATGAATCAACTTAGCTAGCATGAATCAGCTATAAATCCCGTCAAATCCACATTTTTGTTGATGAAATCCTATCACAAAGCCATTTAAATCCCATCGAATCCCACAAACAATCCCAAAAAACAAGCACAAATCCCATTAATTCCCATTAAATCCTATTATATAATTCCCATTAAATCCATTTGAATCCCATGATTGTATCCCATTAACAACCTGGGGCCCTTTTTTTGTAGGCTCCTTTGATTTTCAGAAATGGGTGGGATGGTGAAACCGTGAATCACCGTCCCCCGATGGGAGTTGAATGTGGGTAAAAAGGGGAAACCCAAAAAAGGCGTCCAATGATCTCATTGTGAAAAACCAACCATGTCCACATTCATTGGGTATAGTTTCATGGGCCATGGAGTTAGTTATATAACTAGTTAGTAACTGGTGTAATTCACCCCCTATATCCCAATTATAAGCCGTTTACTAACTGGGGTATAGTTTCATCCCATGTTTTTTTTGGTATAGATTCATGGAATGAAAGCTGAATTTTCATGAATTTTCGAGTAGTAAAAAAAACATTTAAGCTGTGAAATCCAACGGTTTGCGGCAATGGTTCTTTTCAAAGAAATGCGCAGATTTCTCACTGCAACATCTCAGCCATCCCATTTTTTGAGATAGGAACCTCCAAGTGGGTTTCCGAAGAACATGGGCTGTACTACCAACAATGGGCTATACTCTGGATCCCAATGGGCTATTTGGCTATTTTCATCTGGCTCCAGCACTGGATTTTGAAGTATTTGCTGAGCTGAACAGAGGAGAATCGGCTATAAGCCCAAGTCCCCAAACAACAGTTTCATGAGGGAAATCGAGGATTAAGCGGTGGATCTTCTTTTCCAATGTGTCCGGACAAACTCAATTGTTTGTTTGACGAGTATCATTGCCTGAGGTACTTTTTCCTATGTCTACTACTGTGATGCATGTGGCCAGACAGGACGCGAGATCAGGCGATGTCAGGTTGCTTGGGATATGTTGGGACAATGTTGTGGCAAACATCGTCAATGTGCGTCCAGATGTTGCCTACTCAAATGGCCATAGATGGGGGGGTTTTCAGCCCCTTGTTCAGACATAGCCTCATGTTCATGTCAGTGTACAACAATGATGTCCACCAGTTGATGTGATTTTGGTGTAAATTCCTTTTATTATTCTAATTTATTGTGGATATATCTAGGTGTGTATGAATATGACATATTATGAAATCATTTAAACATATATATATATATATATTATATATATACATGTATGGGATAGTCGAAAGCAACTCGTAACTGGATGTTTGCTTGGGCGGGGCAGTGAAACTTAAGCACCACCACTGGCGCAATCTTGGTTGCGGTTGTCACCTCGCTGGCGGAGGCTTTGTCGGAAAGTGTGGCACCCCAAAAAATGATGGTTAATCATTGAATCATGATGTTCCATTTCAATTGCTCTATTTGAGGGTACCCTCTGGTAAACTAACATAACTATGGAAAATCACCATTTTTCATAGGAAAATTCACTATAAATGGCCATTTTCAATAGCTATGTTAAATTACCAGAGGGTATCCTGTATATATATATAACCATGTTTTGTCAGACCCACATTTTTTAATATATATATATATATATACACATATGTTTGGTGATTCCATTCTATCATCATTATATCACTGTTGTTCATAGTAAGATCCCTATGGAGGTTTCCAGAAATGTGGATGGCCCCAAATCATCCGAAATTAGATCATTTTTGAATCTTTTAGCATTTTTCAAGCCATGGTGACGAAAATAGAATCCCCATTTTAAGAAACCACCAGATGTTTGATGGAAAACACCAAGCATTTTCAGACCCCATGGAACCATCAGGAGCATCAACATCGCAGCTTCAAACTCTTCGACTACGGCACTTCTACTGAAGTGGCACCATGTACCTCGAGCTGGATCAGCTTTCGGATGAAGGGTCTCTAGATTGGTCTTTTTGTCGGAAAATCGTGAAAACCCGAAACCCATGGGTTTTCCCCATGAAAAAAGGGGGGGTTCCCGGTTTCATCTTCCAACCGTCAGTGAAGAGGTGAAACAGTTCCCAAAAAACGAAGTGGAAAGATCCACCATGCTATGAAAATGGGTAAATCCACTATTTCGACTGGGCCATTTTCAATAGCAAACTGTTAGTTTCTAGGTTAGTTTACCAGAGGGTAATGATCATTCGATATAACATCTACAAACAATATGAATACGCAACCATTAGATGAATGACGATCAACTAAACAAATATTTTGCAAAACTGGATTGATTAAGAAAACACAACTCCATTCAAAGTGATATATATTCATTGGTTTCATTAAACTACACTTCTTGATTGGGGATCTATGACCAAAAGGAGGGCAATTCAATCAACAAACATGTGGAGATGAAACTGAAATCCAGTTGGTCTCATTCATGACAAACAACATGTGGTTTTTCACCATCCAAAACACAACGGGAACCTCCCACACACTCAGATTTCACCCCTCAAAATGTATCAAAATGTCAGTATGAAGCTGTGAAACCATGGTGACATCAACCAATCATCATGGATAGATCTGGTAGATTTGCAAAGTAATCTTTGTTGTTTAAAATGGAACTCGTCATCAACCAGGGTTTATTAATCCGGAGATGACATTAATTCACACAAGAAGAGGTATCATGTCGTTTCTCGTGGTCGACACATGGAGATGTTGAAAAGATCTCGACATTGCCATCAACCATCATCAAACTACCCTCTGGTTATTTAACATAGCCATGGAAAATGGCCCATTTATAGATGATTTACCTATAAAAAATGGTGATTTTCCATGGCTAATTACCAGATGGTATATGTTTTGCACACGGATTTTTTTGAAGGATCCTTCCTCAAGATCTGGTGCTGATCATGGCTCCTTAGAGGTGTTGAAACCAGGTTACACCCAGGAAACGAAAACCTGGTTGGTGGTTTTAACCCCTCTGAAAAATCATGAGTTCGTCAGTTGGGATGATTATTCCCAATATATGGAAAGTCATAAAATTCATGTTCCAAACCACCAACCAGAAACATATATTACTGTAATGTTAAAGGTGAAATCATGGATTTCAAACAGAAATGAGAAGGTCGTTACATCGTCCCTTTATACTGGCTGCTTGATTGTCGTACATCCCCGGATGATTGTGATATTCCACATTTTTTCTTAGCATAAGCCCGTAGAATAGCCAATATCAGCCTTACCCAAGGATAGAGACAGCGACCACAGACAGATACATGGGTAGACTTCACAACCCCCAAAAGCCATGGGTGATGGCCACGAAAAAAATGGAGATCTCCGGGAATCCAGGGTAATTATTCCAGGGTTGACATTATTATTGTTTATGATTATCACTGTCTGGTGGGTGGTTTCAAACATATGTGTTTTTATTTTTCCGTTTTTGTTGGGAACAATAATCCCATTTGACTAATATGTTTCAAGATGGTTGAAACCACCAACTAGATTATCACTGTTCCTTTTGTATTTTTCGTATCATTATGAAGTATTGCAGTATTGCTACTATTTTGAAAGTCATAACAGTCTACAGTCTACAGTATTGTTAGTTATCATATCAAGTTTATATTCTTTATCACAACCATTTGTATCATTATTATTTTAAGTATCATATCTTTAAACATTATCAATCATCATTATCATAACTGTATTGTATTGTTACCACTGATGGTAACTATCATTATCATTATCATTAAGTTTCATTGTCATTATCATTAAGTTTCATATCAGTATTGTTACTATCATTCTAACTGTATTCTGCCGCAGCTGTTTTGGCTTGACATTTGTCAACCCCTACTCCCGTTACATACGCGTAGCAACGCGCTAGCTGGGTTCGGTGCCTTGCACGGACTCCCAGTGAGTCCGACGGGCTAGTTCACCATTAAAAGTGAGACTTTAAACAAGCATTTTTTTGAAACATATAGAAAACAGATATAGAATTATAGATATACGTATAGATATGTATATAGATAGAGACACACATATATATATATACACTAGCATATATTGTAGAAACATATAGAACACATATACAGGATGGGGCCCCCAAGATAGCGTTCAGTTGCCTTATAAGCGGCTGAATTCTATGGTTTATGGTTGATATAACTATAGTTAATGGATGTTAATGGGGTTTATAAGCCAACTTATAACTGGGGGGCCCCATCCTGTATAGAATTATATATATATATATATATATATTTGTTTGGATATGGATATTGAACACGGATTTTACAACTATTGTGGATGTATATGGATATATAGGAAGTACAATTATATAATCATCCTGGAGAAGATTGAATGTGGAACTTTCAACAAATTATCACTAGAAATACAACTTAAAAATAGTCTGCAACACACCCAGTATTTACTCTCCAACATATATAATATATACAATGTTGTCCCCCCATTGATAAGTTGGTTTTTAAGCCCCAGTAACTATAGTTATAAGTAATGTCAAGTCAGGATTAATCAACACCCCGTTATTAATCAACCTCCTCCTCCATTTTTTGCAATTTAAAAACAGGTGGTCCCCCAGGATTGATAAACCGTTTGGCTAGGACATGATTAATCAACCCCCTTTGCTGAAATCAATTTTTTATCCAACAATTTAGCGTCCAATTCTATTTATTTCCAATTGTTTTTTACTTTTTTTTAATCATCATTGTTGTACTTAAGGTTTAAGTTGATCATTGAACATTTCAAAAAACAACTATTCCCCAAATGATCGATTTCTAATTAAAATCTGTTTAAAAACCATCAGTTTGGATAGCTCCCAAAGGGTACCCCCCATGAGCCCATGTCCCCCATTAATAATAACCACGGTTTGCCCCTGATTAATCAACCACCTTTCTGATCCATGAGATTTAACAAATCCAATGGAATTCTATTAAGATCTAATTGACGTAAGCCATATCCAAAGTTTTATGGTTCAGAGTTGCTTATTATTAAGGGTGGTTTAAGAAAATGACCTACAATGTAGAGTTCTGACCTTTGGGGGGGGGTTATTAATCCGGTGTTGGAATTACCATGAGCCATAGTTATTGGATTTATAAACCAACTTAGCTATCTTGGGGGCCTCACATTGTATAATATATAATATACATTATGTAGTATAATCCACCGTTGTCAATCCTTTCCCGAGTCATATGGCAAAACCCCAGAAACCATGATGGATGAACTCGCATTCAGAAAGGGGACCTCTTTGAATGGAGGTGTCTAATACGAACGAGGAATAATATTGTTTTTGATAGGGAATGGAGTGGAATAATATTAAAGGATAATGTTCCCATAATATTATTGTATACTATCTGTTTAAATAGTGTTTTTTCATAGGGAACATTTTTTTTTGGGTGCTAAATATCACTTTAAACACACGTCCAGCAAAACCAGCAATAAAACATAGTCATCCAAATAAGTAGATCGACTGACTGAGATTTTCACGACTATTCCATTGACGTGGTCAGCGGGGCGTTGATTTACCTACAAAAATTGGAGACTTTACCACTTACCCTCTGGTTATGACTAACATAGCCTTTTCCCAACAAAACCAATCCATTGAAACATGTCGATTCTGGGATTCTGGGTATCTTCATGAACCGATCAATTGAAAACTGCCCCGTGCAACGTATGTCATGACACGTTGCAAATTTCTAATGGGAAGATCTTTTGTACATACTGTGGATGGTTGCGAAATCCTGCACCAGTTGGTAACCGTTAGGTATACCTAGGTACCTATGAAACTTCAAGTTCACTATGGTTTATGATATCTATAACTATAGTATTCATGGTGTGTATAAACCAACAAACATAACTGGGAAGCCACATTGTACCTATGAAACACTGTAAAGAATGGGATTTTGTAGAGGGAAAACCATCAACCAACTGGTGATTCTGATTTCGCTGGCCCATCCACCGAGTAGATTACCGCAGGAAAGATCCACATTTTTAATGGGCAAATCCACTTTTTCGACTGGGCCATTTTGAATAACATTTTGTATGTTCACCAGAGGGTAAATCCATTCTATATCATTCTACCCCCATTATTGTTGCACCAGTTTTTTTGCACCGAGTAGATTGCAGGAGGCTATTTGGAGCATATAAAACCCCGAGTTTCCCGTCCAGACCCCATCCAGGTCCTGCGCTTCTTTTCGATAAAATCATGTTGCTTGGCCGGGAAGAGATGACACATCACTACACATCGGCATCAAATGCTGCAATCTGGCATTTTTATGTGTTTCAACATGGGGCATAGCCCCAATAATCTACAGCCAATTAATGGGGAATATGATAATGTTGTACTACAAACATGATATACGCAATTGATTTTTGGATTTGTTGTATATCATTTACTGTATCCTATTTCGGACAAAGCCAAATGAGCAACGCTCAGTTTATCCTTCGTGACTCATGGTTATGAAATGTTATGAATGGGATTATAAAGCACTTCAATGGATATGAAACCCAAGCCGATCTGGAAACCTATGAACCAAGGGAGATGACGTAGGTTTTCAGCACTGCTCAGATGAGTACCCTGTGGACATGTGACAGAGTGAAACGGGATGTTGGCGCCACCAAAGTAATCTACCATCTGGTAAACATACAGTTTGCTATTGAAAATGGCCCAGTCGAAATAGTGGATTTTCCCATTAAAAATGATGGATCTTTCCATAGCTATGTTAGTCATAACCAGAGGGTACCCCCCTTTCAACACATAAGCAAGTGAACTTTCTTGGCACCAGCGGCAGATCAACCATGTTAACAAATAGCGGCAAAGATTGACCCACAAAATCTGCCAGAGAAAGCTAGGTAAATGATGAAGACATCTGAGTTTTCAATCAGTTTTCTCTTAAGATTTATTTTTACTGGGTAATGAAGCATCTATAAATTTAAATGTTACCATATCATCATTTATACTTATATTTGTAAACAATGTTAACCATATATAAATAATTATAATTATATATAATTATAATTATATATATATATATATATCTGGTTGGTGGCTTGGAACATGAATGTTATTTTTCCATATATTGGGAATAATACTCCCAACTGACGAACTCATATTTTTCAGAGGTATTGAACCAGTTAAGGTATTATACAATCCAAAACATGGATATATTAACTATATATATATATACAATACAACCAGTTAAGGTTATAATAACCAACCAGCTAATTTTCAATGATTTTCATATATTTTCAAATATTTAGATATAGATCTAGATATAGATATAGATTACAGTATATATATATCCTCCACGCTCCACAGGGCGCAACAAACTGCCGCGCCAGGTTTGCCAAATCGTCGAACCTTTCCTCCACCGCCGCGGTGTTCATGCCTCAGGTCGCATCGAAAAAGGGGATGGGAAAGGATGAAATTCCCATCCAATCACAATGTGGGGCCCCCGTCAACGAAATCGCTAAGTTGGTGCACATAACTTCAATAACTTTGGTTTATGATACCTATAACCATAGTATTCATTGGGTGTATAAACCAACTTATAACTGGGGGGGCAACATTGCAAGACATATGGACATAAAACTGATAAAGCCTATGAAATACCAAAAAAACATCCATATTCTGGGAATGATGATCTGAAGATCCATGTACTTATATGATAAAAATGATAAAACCTATGAAATACCCTCTTGTAAACATACAAGAAGCTATTGAGAATGACCATAGAAATAGTGAGTTTTCCCATTAAAAATGGTGATTTTCCATAGTTATGTTAGTTTACCAGAGGGTACCAAAAAATCATCCATATTCTTGGAAAGAAATCCATGTACCTCCTATTTTACACTTCACGAGGCTTTTGAGCCAATTTGAGCCATAGCCATATCCACCATTCAGATGTCATCCCTTTTGGGCTATAAGCTCGAAGGTCCAGTTGGGCATCGTAAGTGGCTAAATGACCATATGAAATAATCAATTTCTCTGTAAACTACGGTTAGATTTATGGTCCATACAACATAGATATGGCTTGGTCATAGTTGGTAATCTTTAGGAAGTGGCACATCCAAGCAGCTCATAGGTTTTTCATAAACCTCGAAATTATTCAGAAACAGCTGTGGTTTTTTTCCATGGTTTCAGGGCTTCACAACTGAGACCCGTGTGGTACCCTCAAAATCAGACGATCAAAAAAACACCCAAAACACTCCCGGATGATATTCAGAAGTGCAGTGGTCCATTTGGAAAGAAGTAGAGATCTAATCCTGCAATGTGGCCCCCCCCAGTGATGTTTGTTGGTTTATAAGCCCCAGTAACTATAGTTATAAGTACCATAAACCATAGTTATTAGAGTTATGTGCACCAACTGAACGCTATCTTTGGCCTCACATTGCACTAGTATTTGAAAAACCTGTAGTACAATACTAGTTATTTGATACCTCTGTGAGCACAGAGTCGCCGTCAAGACCTCTTCGCTGCTGAAGCGGCACATGTCGAGCCCATGCCACCCTTTTTAGGTGCGAACAGAGTACTGCAACTGAGGTTGCATTGGACCGAATGCAAAAAAAACAACAAAAGAAGCATTCAAAAGCCACAGCGCACAAGAAAAAACAAAAAAGAAAAACAACAACAAAAACAAATGCCAATAGGCATGAAGAGAAAACTCAAAAAAAAAGTCCGTGACGGACCATGACGTGACGAAGTTAATTCAGAATGGCCTTTAAGGCAACATAAGAAATGCATGCCAACATACAATCATACATACATTCATGCATACATACATCCATCCATCCATACATCCATTCATACATCCATACATACCTACCTACCTAGCTAGCTAGCTACCTACCTACCTACCTACCTTGATATATATTATATATATGTATACACACACATACCTACCTACCTACCCTACCCTACCCTACCCTACCTTACCTTACCTTACCCTACCCTACCCTACCTTACCTTACCTTACCTTACCTTACCTTACCTTACCTTACCTACCTACCTGTGTACGTACGTTCATACATACATTTCTAAATAAGTCTATTTTTATATACATAGATAGATAAGTTGTACATAATTCAGTTTGACTACCTACACTTTATTGAAAGGCACGCAGACAGAATACACGGATAGCATGCATTGCATAGGTACAGTATATCTACCACGACTGCTTCTAGGTTTAACAACATTGTGACCTGGTTGCCACCTTGCCCCACTCATCCCCTTCGTCAGGGCACAACAACCACCGGGTACATGCAGCAACAATATTACACCAACAACTGCGAAATGAATTCCTACGGAATGGGCAGAGCCTGGTCGGCAAAACAAAGGGAAAGGCACTTGCTTGGGGGCACGATAGTTTGGTTCCGATCGCAGTTACGGCTGTTTTTGTTTTTGCTGGATTGTTCTTAGTGATTAGGGCTTCAGGGTTTTGAATTGCTTGAACTTACTGGAAATCCAGGTGAAATGTTTTGTTTTGTCAGCTGCCATTCTAGCTTCTGGTTTAGCCTCTTTTTGCACCAGAAAAGAAACCGGCAATGAGAATGACTACGGTGGGTCGTTTAGCAACGATTGTTATGTCAATTCCTTCTTGAAATGACAAGTCAACTTACCCTCCGGTGTCACCAAATGTGACTTCAATGGAATTACCCAGCCATGTTTGCTGCAATACCACAGCTGTGTGGGGCGAGGGTCGGTCGGCACAAACCATATTTTAATGGGACATGAAAGCGATAGTTACAGTATATCTGGTTGGTGGTTTGGAACATTTTTCATTTTTTCCAAAATATATGGGATAATCCTTCCCATTGACTAATATTTTTCAACATGGTTAAAACCACCAACCAGGATAATTGGGTAGACCTTGTTGAACGGTTGGTTGATGCTTACTCCAGTTACTCTGCTGGTCATAAAGTGGAGGTTTCCTGAAATAGGGGTACCAATGGGTACCCCCAAATCATCCATTTTGACGGGACTTTCCATTATAAACGCAACCATTTTTGGATACCCCCCATAATTTATGGGAACCCCCAAATAGAATACATCATTGACTCCCTTTTGTGTAGCCTTTTATTGCCCACAAGGACATCGTTACCATGCTCGACTTGAAGTTTATGTTCATCCCTGTGCTAGCAGAAACATGAACTACAAGTTGCTACTCAACAGCCAGGGGGGCATCTAAGACATTTCAATAGCCCCAACATGCGTTCAGAGGACTGGTTTCAAGATTTGAAAGAGACAGATTCTTGGTTTCCCTCTTTTGATTTTCGGTAACTGAACAAGTATTATACAATGTGGGGCCCCCTAGATAGCTAAGTTGGTTTATAACTTCAATAACTATGGTTTATGATACTCTATCGTATTCATGGGGTGTATAAACCAGCAAGCATCACTGGGGGGCCCCACATTGTAGAATCCAAGTTTCGGATGCAGTTCAGCGAAGACGCGCTCACTCAGCCCACGCGCTCAAGGTTACAGCTATGGCTATAACAACTCTTTTAGCACCTCGCTGATATCGATGATCTGGCGGGACAGATCTTGCATTGATTGATACTGTCAATAGCGGAAACTCTATTGGAAGTAATGTTGGAAAAACAATGCCATTTTTACCAGTTACAGTTGGGAATGGTTTATAGAACCTATAAAAATGGTGATGACTGGGGGATTGTTTATGATTGTTTTAACCACATGATGTGTTTTCCCATCAAATTATTTTGGTTGTCCTGCCATAGTTCTTACAAGGTTGGAAACTGAGGACTCCGAAAAGTCTTAGTTACAAACCAGTAAATAAGCAGGATGGTGCTTGAAGTAGGGTCATGTTTTGGCTAGGTTGTTTCGCCTCCAACTCTCATATTTTGACCAAAATTATGTGAGCGTACCACGACTTTCAAACTTGAGAGGAAACGGGCTTGCCTTAAAACCATTTATATAAAGCTATAGGAATAAGCCAGCATATACCCCAACATACCCATGGTTTATTGCAAGTTTGAGGTATCCCTCATTTTTGGACAAACCTAAATGTACTGTGGATGACATGGCGTAGGGCTGTGATATCTTCAATGGCCATTTCAGGATCCTAAATTGGAGGTACCTACCATATATAAGGCCTTTTTTTCCGAGGTACAGTACCACCATTTTAGGATCCTGAAATGGCCATTGATATCTAGTGTTTTCAAATCCATGATGTGGATCGATAATGACCCCATGGGATTCTCAGGTCAGAGCTGGAACTCAGCCCAAAACTGGACCTCCGGGCATGACGTCTACGCCAAGAAGTCCGACGTCTTGAATTTGGACGACTTTTCTGATGCCTGGCCCAGGTTTGTATTGCGAAGTTTCTTGTTTTTTTTGGAATAATAGCTAAGGTGGTTTAGTTCACTTGCTCAACGATTGGGTTCATGATGCTTCATGCAGGATATATATATTATAATTACAATTGTATATATATATATATATATATATATATCTATCTTGGGTATATTTATAGTCAAAGGAACCTCACCTTGTACCAACAAGGCTTACAACACTGGGCATCATTGCACCGTGGCAGCGGAAAATCCCCAACCTTTCTATGAGGCCCCCGGCCACGAAATCGCGTTCTTTGTTGGTGCACATAAGTCCAATTTCACGATGGTTTATGATATGCAAATAACGAACTAGTATTCACGGTGATTCTATGGTTTATGGTGAATATCACTTATATAACGAACTAGTTACTGGGGCGAATCTAAACCAACAAACAAAACATATGGGGACCCCACATTGTATAAATGAGGCTTATTCCTTGGGAAAATCATCCATAAATGGTGGATGTGCCATTGCCATGATTACCAGAGGTTTTTTTCGTTTTTACAGCAAACTTTTGCGCAAACCGGTAAAAAAAACTGGTTGATGGTTTCAAACATGTTTTATTTTCCATTTCATATATGGGATGTCATCCTGACAAAATTGACGAACTCATATTTTTCAGGATGGTTAAAACATGTGAAAACCACCAACCATGGTTTAGTCCATGGATATAATCCCATGTTTGGTACTTGGATGTGCCTCCCTTTTCGTAATCGTGAATGACCCTCTGGTAATTTAACAGTTTGCTATTGAAAATTGCCATTTATAGTTAGTTGTCCCATTAAACATTGTGATGTTCCATAGTTTTTTGTATGTTTACCACAGGGTAATGACCCAATGATGAGTAATACTTTCGAAGCACTTGCAATGTGTGATGCGCATCCAAGTATCTGGGTAAATTATAACGACCTCACTACGACCTCACTGGAAATCATGGTTAGTAAGGGGAATCATCCCCAAATGGCCTTAATTCAGGTTGGTGAAATATTATTTCATTTGCCCAGAAGTATGCATGAGTATATAGGTTTGCCTGAACGCAGGGCAAAATCAAGCAAAATCCATCAAAACCCAAGGGTTCATCATCAGTTTTCCCACTAGGCACATGGCTAGTGGAGGGATACCCGTTTTAGGCACATCCAAATATATCCGTAATATTTTGCCAAAATATATATATATATATATATTATATATATATGTACATAATATCATAATACTAGTTGTAATGTGTACACTTTATATGTCCACTGTCTAAGAACATACGCATAATAATAATAGTAATAATAATAAGAAGAATATTTAAGACAGTACATAATGTGTATAAATCTACAGCATATATATATACACATATATATATAGTAGCGAACTGAAACTTAGAATGACGTATTGTTTTCCAAAATTTTCAGTGGAACACTTAGAATGAGGGCTGTTAGAATGACGTACCAGCAACATTTTTTAATATATAGTTTT
>Ga0126342_10009003_pt1 | contig 17887 bp, 17 predicted proteins | sample Cyp1metagenome_FD_92528 | JGI IMG/M metagenome (GOLD analysis project Ga0126342, IMG submission 92528) | Coral microbial communities from Lord Howe Island, Old Settlement Bay, Australia - Cyphastrea 1 metagenome | ecosystem: Host-associated > Invertebrates > Cnidaria > Coral ... | reverse complement strand
CAGCCTTCAGCGGCTTCAAGGGCGCCCTAAGAGCCCGGTGGCAACGGGGCAAATGGAAAGTGAGAAGAAAGTGCACATGCATGTCACATGTGCAACAGGATGCAATGTTAGCTGGCATCGACAGGATTTATATACCACATCTTGTGAATCTTGGAATCTTGTTGAACATGCTTGAACCACAGCCCTTATCAGATGTTACCAAATTTTACCTGAGTCCTTGGCAATCATCATCCCATTTGTCGGGATGAAAAGAACGTGAAGACTCAAGACATCTCAAGACCATTATAGAAACGGCACACACGCCAGTCAAATACATCCACAGTATCTCTTAAGATATCCCTGGATATTTCGTGATATGGCAGTGTGTCAAAACCTTGTACCCCTGGTGAACATCAAAATAGCTGGTAAAAATGGTACTTATAGGTATTGATCCATACCCATATTGTCTTTTCCCACAACATATGAACACTTGCCAACATATAACATTGATTAGCTTCCCAAAGGTGCCAACCACTTGATTCTAACCTGGATGATCTGATACAGGTCCAGGGTGTCTTCAACCATGGCTGGGAAATTCCCCAAAACGCGAATTTTATCATGGGGAAATCTTCTCTATGATTGGGGCAGTTTCCAGCTATGTTTGATTACCAGACATCTATAGCCCTTCCTTTTTGTTTTGGGTTTCTATTGGTTTTGAGATGTCTTGAGCCAGTGCCAAATCCAAAACCACTTTGGAACACCGGTTGCAAAAGTCCCATCAAAATGGCCGGTGACCACATGAGACACTGACAAGACGACGGAGCCTTCAAAAAACTCTGAGTTCATAGCTCGTACCCCATAGAAATTCTGGCTGAAATCCATACCCTCTGGTAATTTTTGTAACAGTTTGCTATTGAAGCCATGGCCCAGTCGAAACAGTGGATTGACCCAGCTAGAAAAATGGTGGATCTTTCCATAGTTATTATGTAAACGTAGAAACCAAAGGGTAATATATCGTTTCTTCGAGAATACCCAGTTGCAGTAGGTATCCGCAACAAAAGATCTATCTCGTTCATCGTCCGCACATCATGGCCAAGCTTCGATACGCAGATGCAGAAAGCTTTGCAGTCCGGAGCAGACTGAATAGTCTGAGTAAATTCTCGCAATTCACAAGCTCCATACCCCATAGGATCCATGTATGGTATATATGCTAACATTGGGGGTATATTGATGGTAAATGTTACCATATATATAGCATACATGGATCCTATGGGTACTGTCAATGGTTGCGAAATCCTGCACCAAACCCATGGCCAAAATCATGGGATTACCATCAACTAGTGCAGGATTTCGCAGTCATCCACAGCGACATCCTCCGGTTGCAGACCATACTTTCCGACGAAAAGCGACAGTCGAGGTCGTCCCCAGAGGTCCCCATGGCCCCATATCGGGGGTAGATTCCACAGCCTGACTGCACCATGACCCAGCATTCAATAAGGTCCTTTTGGTAAAAATAGCTTTGGGCCGGGAGCTGGTTAGTCCCATTAGCCGGGGAGCTGGTGATCATCACATCTATCATAGAAACCTGTTGTTTTTCAGTTTCTCAAGAAAGCCCTCTATTTTCATCAACCAACCGACATGGGAATTTGGGACATCTATGGCCATTAATCACAATATCCCATTGTTATCCCATTGTTATCCCATTGTTATCCCACTGTTATCCCATTGTTATCCCATTGTTATCCCATTATATAACCACCACAATCAACCAGACATGGGAATTTGGGAGATCGGGACATCAGGACATCAGCATCCTTGGAGACCTTGATCCGTTGATGCATGGCCACCAAGACCTGGCGTCAAGGATTTCTTCGTTGAAACTGGGTTCATGTTCAACCCCAATGCTGGGCTTGACATCCTTCCTATGAATTCTTAATCCTGAGGATTCAAGCACTGTACTTTCTGAGGAAGTATTTTGGATATGATTTAGGGGTCAAGTACCTTCTCAGCAAGTACTTGGATCCATAGGGCAGGTAAAAAAATCAAAATGTTCCCCAAAGATTCCAAACATTGACATATGGATTCAGAAATGAGGTTTGGAGACCCTTTGCAGTTTGGTCCGGGGCAGCAGAAAGACCTGCCCACGGCGTGTCAACTACTTGCAAAGCTTGCAGTGATGCAGTGACCATCATGTCAAAATGGTGATTCATGCTCTAAACTGGGAAAGTCCTAAGAATATTCCTCAGCTCTTGACTCCAGCCGTTTTTTTGTTTTTTTTTGGGCATCTAGTCATTCCATGTCATTCCAGTCAGCTCTGAGCTTCCCCGCATCAGACAAAGGATCCTTTAAACTCTTATCGGATTCCTGGCGCTCTTCAGCGACACTTGCCAACTCGGCTTCCAAAATCAAGAGATCCCAAGGAACTTCCCTAATCAATGGGATTTTCAGGATCCTAAATTGGAGGTACCTACCACAAATAAGGCCTATGTAAGGCCTATGTAAGGGAATATCCCAGCAAAAATATGGCGTTATATGGTACAGTACCTCCATTTTAGGATCCTGAATTTCCCATTGACCTAAGGAAGATCCTGGAAGTAGCCGGCCTGGTTATGACGTTTACATAGCCATGGTTTTTCGATGGCCCCAATCGAAATAGATTATTTTCCCAGCGAACGAACCCTCCATTTATGGTTGGGATTTTCCATGGCTATGTTAGTCATAACCAGATGATAATTAATATGGCTACTGATTTAGGGTGTAAATACGGTAGTTGGATCCATATGGTACTTCCTGTCGAAAAATCGAGCACTTCCAAAAAGGAAAGTCAAGGGATTGAAACCAACAATCTGGGGTGAATAAAACGAATAAAACGGAAGCTGGACATTGGCCCCACAGTGCCACACGTGAAGGGCCAGAAAAGTGGCTATGAGCCGTCAAAATCGCAGAGCGCAAGGGAGGCAAGAGGGAGGGGGAGGAAAGAAGTGTCTGGAACAGGCGCAGCTCGATATGAGCTGCGGAATCCGTGTTCATGATTGATCAGGAGAAAGATTCACTACCAAAAAACACAGCGAAACAACGCTGGGAAAACAAACTTCATCGACTCATTGACTCATATTTTTTGCAGCCAGAGCTCTGTGCGGCTATGTGCTGTTGTTTGCCTTTCACATCCCTGAAAATTCTCAGCTGCAACTCATGTCCACCACACACGCTACTCTACCAATGTGGTCATCCCAATTTTCCGAGTTAGTTACTATTTGCGGGTGGTTTATATACCCATCTAATAAACTGGTCATCTGGGGGATGGTTCAAACTCAAGGGTTTACCACATTACGGTTACATTACGGTTACTGGAACATCACCAAAGTAAATGTGTATCATTCACGTTGTGAAAACTGGCGATTTGGCCAGGCGGCGGGAGATGTGGCCGACCGGGCCTGAATGTCGGATTCCAGCATGTTGGACGCAGTCTGGCACGGCCAAAACATGCCCAAAAAAGCACCCAAGAGGGCCCCAAGCAACGTGTGCACAAAGCCAAGGAGAACTATAAAATCTACAAATCTGCAGCGTTGATTTCAAGTCAGTGGAACCAAGATAAGTCATCAGTATTGAAGCCCGTAGTCAATAAATATTTCCAACTGGAGATTGGAGACAGTTCGGGGCAATTCAATTGCTGAATCACTGAATGGCAAATTTTAGATACCCTCTGGTAAACTAACATAGCTATTGAAAATGGCCATTTATAGTGGATTTTCCCATAAAAAATGGTGATGTTCAATAGTTATGTTAGTTTACCAGAGGGTATCCCAAAGAGATCATTTTTGACAGGGTTCAAACATATTCCTTCCTTGGGCAGCCTGGCTGGCTCAGAATCAACCAACTCAAGATTCAGATTTGGGACTGAAGAGTTCCCCTCCAGATTAAGGTAGAAAGAAAACCATATAATTGTTTGCAGAAACTGCCAAATCCTCTATAAAACCATATAAAACCATATAAAACCATATAAAACCAGACTTTCCATAAGTCTTCGACGTTGATCTGGATGTTAAATCCTCCATATGCCTGATCGTCCCAGGCCAGCACCAAGCATAATGCCAACATCACCTGCGTTTCGACGTTTTGAAACGTGCCGCTTGTTGGGTATATATGGGATTTAATGGGATTTAATGGGATTTAATGGGTTTTAATGGTGACTTAATGGGATCTAATGGGATTTACTGGGATATAACCTCTGGTTATGACGTTTACATAGCCATGGTTTTTCGATGGCCCATAGAAATAGATGGTTTACCGAACTGAAAAATGGTGGATCTTTCCATGGCGAACTGTTAAATAACCAGATGGTAAGAGTTATTGTTTTAAAAAAATGTGGGAAAAACACAGGAAAACCACAGGAAAATGGATGAACATGTGGATTTAAGGCCGAAATACAAGTGATTGTTTATGGACATTTCTCTGGGAATATCATGTAATAAATGGAATGACGTTCTGACCTCTGACTGGTATTTCGGGCCATAACTGTGGTATGTTCACCAATCATGTGCATTGGAGTAATATTTTGACTCATCATTGGCATTCCAGGAATAGTGCTTAATATCAATGGCCATTTCAGGAACCTAAATTGGAGGTACCTACCATATATAAGGCCTATATAAGGTGTATGTAAGGGAATATCCCCACAAAATATGGCCTCATATGGTACAGTACCTCCATTTTAGGATCCTGAAATTCCCATTGATAATAAACGTTGATAAGCCTAATATATCACTGGGGTATATCTCTTACATGTCACCTTGCTCATTTCATACGGTCATTACCCACAAAAACACTATTCCGGGGATGCACATTCCTTGGTACATTAAACTAGACCACAATTTGTGGTATATCTACCTGCATAATCCTGCTAATAACATGAATCTGTCTTTGGACATTGATTGGTATTTTATGGAACATGCGGGTAACGAGTTGAACGAAAGCCATATCAATCTCAAACAAAATGTTATATATTTATATATAACTAATGATATATTTCTGTTGTACTTTCTGTTGGTTCTATTCAGGGTCTCTATTCAGCAAATGCTTGTAATATGGTAAGTAATTTATGACAACATATAATGACAGATTAGAGTTTTTGCTTTCTATACTTCACCATCCCTAATAATCTCCAATATCCCATCCCTTGTAAATGGTAGTTGTTTATGGCAGCTACAGTTATGGCCCTTAACAGTTATAAATTGGTTTATAGTGATATTGCTATATATATATATGATGGTATATGCTACATAACCTTTGTTTTAGGCCTTATATTTCCATTTACAACTGTTAATGGCCATTCTGGGTAAATTATAATATTTCACTTACCTGAAATGTTGGGTTATTTTGGGATGATTCCCCGAATCCCAATCATGATTCCAGGGTTCGGTCGCAGTGAGATCGGTGTAATTTACTCAGATAACTGTAGGCTTTCCCATCTTAGACGGCCATCACCGCCAATGCCAGGACACTGAACGCTTCCCTGTTGTGCCCACCTCAGAAGCCCCCCGAAACTGGGAGCTATGGACCGGTGTGGATATGAATAACATTTAAAAAAAGGTAACATGATACAAACCTATCATATGCCATACATACTGTAATTATACATATATATATATATGTATATATGATATAATATGATATATATGTATATGATACGTGTATATATATAATATATATATACATGTACCATATAACATTTTTCATAACCCCTGTCATAATGTCATACAGATGCTTTTTTGGGTTTTCACTCGTCACATTTGTTTTTCTTGTTGGTTCCGGAGGTATGTGATACACGGATACTGGGGCTCCCGGCAGCAATCAGGTCCGGCCTGCTTTTCCTGGCAGCACAACAAAAAGCAATTGTCACAAGCAAAAATGAAACCAATGTCAATTTATAATTTATATAATGATCAATTTAATTCAATTTATATATCAATTTCCGAGGTGGATGAATCTCAATGCTTCTTGCCCTCCCATTACTTGACAGGAGGTCGGCTTTGATTTGCATAACCACTTCCAGCTAGAGTAGCTGCAAGATTGAAGGCACCACAACATTTTTGCATAGCAAGCGACACAAGTAAGAATCGTAAGTTAAAACGACCGTTGAGACCACCCTAGACTCTTTACATTGCCATGTTTGACTACTAGCGGGTAAGGGTTCCATTGACATTCCCATGAGTTGGCACACAACTTGCCAAAAGAAAGTTCAGGTTGGAGGCAACAACTTTCGTTCGAAATACGTGTCAGACCCCCAACTAGCATCGACTACAATGTGCCCCCCAGTTATACATTGGTTTCTAAACGCATAAAAGAACATAGAAGAACTATACACTCTAGTTATACTAGCTACTATGATCACCAACTTAGCATTTCTATCAGATATGCCTAAAACCCCATCTTCGCGCCGAATCTTCCTAGTAGCCTAGCCATCCTTAGGCCATCCCATCCGGGGCTGGGGCTCCATGCAGCCGAGCGATGCTTAGCTCATCCTTGGTCAACTTTAACTTCTGACTACACGCAGCCATGACATCTCTGTCCTGGCGTAAAATGGGAAATCATGGGAAAGGACTGATGGAGAAAAACTTAACTCCCATGACTATATCTAATATCAATTCCCATATTATTATCATGTATTATGATTATATATATATATAATATGTATAAATAGAATTAATTAACAATATATATAATATAAAGGGATTCATTGATGTTCATTGGGTGTATAACCAACAAACAAACCCGTGTTTTTGAACCAACGATGGAGGGGATGTACAATGATATCATTGGTGAGTTCCGCAACACCATCAACAACTTGTGCGCTACGAACGTGTGTATACCCCTCTATACGCGCCTACGTGGAATGATTCATACCACCCCCCAAATGAAAATATCATCAATGGTAATTGGATCCAACAGATGGAGGTACGTTAGTACCATATTTCTTGCTATATGAATTGTGGGGATATTCCCTGAAACATAGGCCTGAAACATAGGCCTTATATATGGTAGGACTTCCAATCAACAGAATTTTCTGATGGTGACTAGATGTGACTACTATCGTGGATCCCACGACGGGTCAAGAGAGTGAGCTACATATAGCGATTGGATAACTATGAACATAAAACACAGATCAATCGAATAATAGATAGCAATAGCAAATGACAATACAATGACAATCGGAAATCACATGAGTGAAGTCTTTTGGTCTCACTTCAAGCCTCTTTCAGGCCTGATCCCCAACCAAAACGGTGTCACAGAACACGTCTTAGACCCTCGAAGCGCCCCCCCCAAAAAAATGATGGTAACAGTGCGAAACATCATGGAATAAACAAACATGTTTGTTAGTACTTGGAGGGTCCAGGTAGAGATGTGATGGTCACATTGGATATTGACATGCCAATCGTCGACCTGGTAGTACTCAAAGAGACCATCTGCCTTGCCACAACTCCCAGTGGCTGCCTAGCAGAGCTCAAAATCTCAGATCATATAGACTCCAACCCGAAAAGAATGGTGGCTATAACATCTGGTTGGTGGTTTTAACCATCTTGAAAAATATGAGTTTGTCAATGGGAAGGATTATCCCACATATTATGGAAAATAAAGACATGGTATAACCATCAGAAATGGTGGTTTCATCAAGGATTGAGATTTATTTCTAGATTCAACAATACTTGAACTGGGAAAATACATATGATCACAATGGCTACTTAAATGGTGGATTCCAACACCACCATTTGAGGGGTATACAACCGACATCAACACATCAACCGACAATTTCATGGGGATTTTTGGTGGGATTCGGATATAGTAAGACAATTCCCCTCTTATTATCTTGGTGACCCCATAAGTAATGTGTTGGTTTATGGATAGAATCTGAATCACCAAAAACCCAGTTTTGATTTTCATAAATCATGTCGGAATGGGGCAACGATTTTCGTTTTACGGAGTAATACAAGGTGTAATACTTCAATGCTTGGTGAATCTAACAATATATCAGGGCAATTTGCTTACCATCGGGCTGAATCCCAATAGGTGAGTTTGCCCGGTGCCGCGATGTGTTTGTTCCCCGTGTCTTGCTAACTTAAGGAAGCCATCTGTCCTATTCTGATCGGAGGTGATGACCAATTTACTACACCGTACGCGCCCCACCCTATATACCCTCTGGCAAACCAACATAGCTATGGAAAATCACTATTTTTAGTGGGTAAATCCACTATAAATGGCAGTTTGCAATAGCTATGTGAGTTTACCAGAGGATAATCACATATCTGGATTCGACGCCATTCTTTTTCAATTCTCCTGTTCGTTCACAGAGAGATAACTTAGCTTCCCTGGGTCCGATCAGGAAATTTACAGAACAGAGTGAGTATTACGACTGCGAATAAAAGGTCTCAACCCAGCCAATTGCCATTTACTTGGAGGATTTACCTGGTATTCCCATGTTTTTCTTTGAAATCGGCAAGTACCATCTGGTATGTTTTTTCTATGGAACATGGATGAAAATGGCCCAAAATTTGCCGAAATCTACGGTACGAGTACCATCTGGTTATGACTAACAGTTTGCCATGGAAAGATCCACCATTTTTAATAGGTAAACCATCTATTTCCATGGGCCATTTCCCATGGCTATGTTAGTCATAACCAGAGGGTACCTATATATTCTCAGGTTTTTTGTTTTCCACCCGCTGCCTGGAGCAACCAGGAGGCATTGCCGTGGAAGATGGAGTGAGGCGCCAGGTCGATGACTGCGGATGGATTTCTTTACAGGCAGAAAAACGATCTCATAGCTATGCACAATATAGGCTTGACATGTGCTTATATGCAGTGTGTACATTGTATAATATGTATACATATATATATAGATATTATAGATTATATATATATATATATATTATATATATTATATATATATTATATTATATGTATTATATTAATAACTAATCATGTTGTCACACATATGTCATGTACATGATTGGACATGTATGATTCACATTCAACAGACTTCTTGTATCCATCAAATTTCTTGGTGATTACTACTAGTTACTAGTATTCATAGATCATCATAGTACATTCATCTGCACTTCGCAGTATCAGTACTTTCCCTGACTCACCCCATGGGTCTCCTTTCCTTCCAACCGAAACAAGGTATGTCGGGCACATTTTTTTCTGAAACTGTGGTGCTTCCTGTCAATAGAGCGTTTCAAATTAGGGAGAGTAATCCAGGTTGTAGAATTACGCCCAACCAGAGTTCGCCTCACTTTGAGGTTTCCAAGGTTCTAGGGCTCACAGAGGGGTATTGGTTTAGGCTTCGGTCCGGTAGGTGCTTACGGTAGGTCTTTGAAATTTTAGGGTATTTTAGGGTGTTAGGGTGCAGGATGACTTGGGCAATGACGCACAGTCCCCTACTCAGGCGCTTCTCAGGACTGTCCGAATGCCACTAATCCTTTTCCTCAATACAAATCTCTCCCACCAAATAGTGAGCCAGTGGATTTTTTATTTTTTTGGGAGGGGTGCCTGGTACAAAAGGGTCCCTGGGTCCCTGAATAATCAATCAAACACACTCACGAAGAAGAACATGTCGCTTTCTACATCTTTCAAAACCTAGTTAAAATCCTGTTTGAAAGCTTTCAATTATTGCCAAACAATAATTTTAATGGGTCCCTAATAAGAAAGGAAATACCCTAATCAAAAAAATAAGATGCCGCTTTCAGAATAAATTATCTTGTAAATGATATTCTAATATGGCCAAGAATTGGATTTCGAATGGTTCCCGAATAATATAATTTTCAAAGAGACAAGGGAACCGGAGGACCCCAGTGAAAAAAAAACAAATGCCATCCGGTTTACAATTAGGGTCCAGGGTCCAAGCCTGAAAGACCAGATTTACAGAATGGATTTTAAAAGGACCAACTTGAAAAACTGAATTGAACAAATCAACATCAGAAATTCGGGGAACATGAAGCTGTCTTTTCGGGGACCTTAGTAATTGGGGCAAGGGATTATGTACAGTGCTTCAGTATGGGATTTGGCTGCCATATAAGAAACGGGCTGTGTTCAGGGAAATGCTCAACCAAAATACAATCATCTAACATCAAACCCCAAATATAGAGGATTATAAACAAATGCTAAAGGTGTCCTCTAAATGTTATCCAGTTATCCATCATCCATCACCATCTATCATCCATCATTCATCATTCAACATCCAGCATTCATCATCCATCATCCATCATCCATAATTCATCATCCATCACCCATCATCCACCATCATCATCGTCAACACAATAACATTATCCTTATTTTTGAATATCATCTACTTTTGTCACTGGTGTACGTTCTAAAAGCAGCCTCTGGTAGATGTCCCTGAATAGTTCAATGAAACAGCATCAGATTCTGCCGTTATGGCCCTTTACCAGTTGTTATATATATATATATATATATATATAAGTCACTGATATTCACATATAGAACATGTCAGAACCCCATTTATGGATATTTATGGTTTTTTTTCAGATATAATAAGCACATTCATAACATTTCATAACCATCAACGGTGAACTCGACCCAGCACCGGCCTGGAACGGAATTGCACACCACGTTCACAGTCACACCATGACCTGGCGCTCAGATGATCTCAGTACGTGGATCGTTCAGCATGTGGATCGTATGTTTTTTTCGTGTGCGAAAAAATGTGTGAAAAGACACAAAGTGAAAAAAAATCTTCAAAGGAAATTCAAAGTGCAACTGGTTAACTGGTTGGTGGTTTCAACAAACCAACCCCTCTGAAAAATGATGGAGTGAGTTCGTCAGTTGGAATGAAGACATTCCCAACTGAATGGAAAAGTCATGAAATTCCATGGTTGACCACCAACCAGTCTCAAACCCATATGCTCCATGGTGCTGGAATATTTACCATCATTTACCCCATAAACGGCCCAAATGTAAGTAAACAATATACTATACATGGAGCATATGAGCCATGGTCAATACTCACTATATGGTTGTTGTTCATCCCATCCATAATAAGGATCCTTATAATGGTTATTATAAATCCCTATGAACCATTGGATGACTAGCCCCTATTAATGGTTATTAACCATGAGTATTGACCATAGCTCATATGGGAAGGAAATTCAAAGTGCAACTCTGTGTTTGTGCAACGAAAAAACCACACGGCTGACGTGTTTCCGCGTTTCGCCTTCCCAGGGAGTGGTCAACACGTCCTGCCTTGAACCTGGCGTTGAAACTTGGGAAGGTCAGGGTTTGTCACATACCTCAAATTAACATAGATCTGTAACAACCATGCTTTCCCCAGGCAGGAAAATGCCCAAAAAACACATGGCGGATTTTCCAGATGTCAAATTCATGAGGGTAAACTTAAGCATCCCTTCCAACAAGGCTATGCCACTGCCATTTCCATAGCCATTTCCGGAGTAGTCGCTGTAGCCGCCGTAGCCAGCGCCACCGCCGCTCCCGCTGCGGCCGCCGCTATAGCGAGAGCTGTAGGAGTTCCAAGCCTGGGTGGTTTCACCCTCTCCCAAAACTACCCTCTGGTAGTTTAACAGTTTGCTATTGAAAATGGCCATTTATAGTGAGTTTTCCCATTAAAAATGGTGATTTTCCATAGTTATGTTGGTTTACCAGAGGGTAGTTGCTTTATGTTGCGCTGTGAATCAATGAAGGTACAGTATTTAAAACAATCGATCAGTCTAGGGGCTCAGAAATTGTCAAGCCAATCAATCACTTCGTGATTTCAACATTTAAAAACATGGCAAATTCATGTCAAAGGTGATCCTAAAATGTTGAGATCAAAAACAGACTTCCATTGCGGGATCATGTGTTGTGTGCTGCCAAATCAACCACCATTATATCCAGTGACATGTTCACAGGATTTTCATCTTAAATCATGTATCATTGAGTGCTCAAGTTCCGCATGTTTTTGAGGTTAACTTCAATAGGGACCCACTGGTCGAATTTGATATGGTGTGTTGTTATATATATATGTATAATATACGTGGATTTCTCATGAATTTTCTATATATTTATCACATCGCCAAGCCGTTGATGAAGAAAAACATGTGTGGTTGCTCTTCACGCTTCAGGCGAGACGATCAATCCGAAGTCAATAAAAGCACGAGTCGTGATTTGGAAGTGCGGTATCCTATGGTATCCTTGGGCCACAAAAAAAGTATAGCTAGGATTGCTCATGTGGTAATCCCAATAGAAGACAATCCATCCCCAAATGTAGCAAACGAAGTGATATAAACCCTCAATGAATTTTTTGGCATTCTTGGGTTTACATGGTTTGCCACAGGAATCGCATATTCTCATGTGTATTGCCTGCTTTTGTATATATCTCTGTGTTTGTTGGTAAAATTCCCATTTTGGCAATCCAATTTTACGCTGGTTTACTCAGACGTGAAAATGCCGGTCAACTCCCTATGGTTTTCCAAATTTCACCAAGTTTTGGTGGTGAAAATAGGAATTTTAGACATAACTATGGAAAATCACTATTTTTAATTGGAAAAGTCACTATTTTTATGGCCATTTTCAATAGCTATGTAACAAATTACCAGTTCAATCTTCCATTTTCTAGGTGACAACCTCATCACAACGTTGCTTAAATCCCTAGATTTTCTTCACATCTACCAGTTTTTTAAAGAAAAAATGGAACCTTCATTCTCGGTGAAATCCTGCATGTTTACCGGTCAAAATCCTGATGCTTTGACACGTCATGCCATAATTATGGTTATAACAATAATTGTATAATATATAACAATATTATAACACATGGGAATAACTGTAATATAATAATACATAATATATACAATAATTGTAATATATGACATAATTATGGTTATAACAATATTATTACAACCATGCCAAACCATGCTAAATCTCATCCACACCACACCATCTGCTGAGTCCGACATCTGTTTCTTCTCCGATGGTGTCCATGAGTCGTTCCCAGGCCTTCTCTAACTCATAGTCCTGGCACATTCGAGGATTCACTGGTGATATACGTTACATCGATGCAGATGTGTTTTATCAGTTTCTGAGCGTAAACATATCAATTAATTTCAATACTTGGAAGAGAAATCGGTAGGTAGATATTCAACTACTGTCTATCTATCTATGTATCTATCTACACATCTGTCCGTGTATTAGTATAAACCAGTGATGGCGGGCCGTTGATGAGGCCCAATCCAAGTTTATTATCGACTTGTCGCCATCATTAGGATTAATTAGTGGGAAAGACCCCTTATGATATATTATATCCTTTTGGATCCAAATATATCCTAAGAAGGTACTACACCTAACGAAATTGGAGAACCTTTGGAATTTGACCGACAAAAACAACACGATTAAAACAATAACTCCCGAAGAGACAATTCGGTAGTAACAGAGATCTGGAATCAACCTGGGAAAATCATCAACAAACATATAATTGTAGTTAATTTTATGGGCCACGGTCACGTTCAATATTTAATATATAGCTCCAAGTCATCAAATTTAGAAGAGTGTATTATCGATATTATAGATTCTCAGGTTTTGACAAACCATGTTCGTATTCTCTGTGTATTCCATTGTATTCTGATGGTTTTCCAGCAAGGGATGAGATGCTTCCTGACACTTTCAAATGCAGCACAGCCAACCAAAATTCTCGGACATTCATGTTCTTCATGGAATTGCCGCCACCGCTAGCACAACCACCACTATCACATCACATCCACCACTATCACCCACCACTGTCACCACCACCACAACTGACGAAAGCTTCACTTTCACATCTTCCACTTTCAGTTTTTGAGGGAAGTCTCGCAGGAAAGCTTCATTTTCCCATCTTCCACACTCAGTTTTTGAGGGAAGTCTCAAGCACGAAAGCTTCATTTTCACATCTTCCACATTCTTCCACTCAGTTTTTGAGGTCTCGCAGGAAAGCTTTGTTTTCACGTCTTCCACTTTCAGTTCCAACAACTCATTCAGGAACATCTGAGCCCTGCCATGTCTTGCGCTTGCTTGCTGCTCGTCTTGGACGAGCAACGTGCGCAAGAAAAAAACATTTTTTCAGCGATCAATGGGCCAGCGTCTGGCCGATAGGGATTATGTGATTGTTTGGTTCTTGTGTCGTTATGGTTGGCGAATCGTTTGGGACACCTGGTTGGGATCAAAAAAATCTGCAAAATAATGATTCTGGGAAAAGCTGCTTTTGAAAATTCTTACTGCTGTCTTGAACAAAGCTTGAGGCTGCCGCGGAAAACGAAAAGCACAAACTCCAAAAAGAATAGAGGAAAGAGCGGAATCTAGAGCACCCACACTGTTCCTGCCACAAGGCAAGACCTTGTTTTTTCCTTTCTCCAGCATGGCGCGTCGTCACTAGCAAGAGTTGAGGCAAAAGACTGATATGTGGCCGTACAGTACTTGAAATTTACTCAGCATGCAGCGCAAACAGCAGCCAAAACAGACCATCACCACACAGCAATGACATCACCAGGTACTACCTGTTCAAAACATGATTCCGTGTGCCTATCAAACAAATGGTGAATGCTATTGAAATCCTACATAAATAAAGGCATCGAATAACGTGCACCGTAAGACAAAGGATGACTGATGACCAAGATCAAACAGCAAATGTTATCGTTTGTTGAAGAGTGTATTATCGTTTTCCATGCCCCATCTCAATTTCAAAAAAAAAAAAAAACGAAAGAATACTACTCTCCACTGTTTTTATTTTGGCTGTAGCTCATTTTTTGGGATTCACCCAACCATGGAATCTCTTGCCGGACTCAGGGAAACCATGGCCTCAGGGGATTAACAGTTGTGGATTGTGGTCAAAGCGTGACCACACATATCCTTCAGTTACATGTCAACGTCGGACGCCTTGAACAACTGTCATTTTGGGGAACGAATGAAAGGGTCGGATAAATATAATATACGTATATACGTATATAATATGTATCATTGATATTCATTGATATTCATTGATATTCATTGATATTCATTGATCTTCATTGATCTTCATTGATCTTCATTGATCTTCATTGATATTCATTGATATTCATTGATATTCATTGATCTTCATTGATATTCATTGATATTCATTGATATTCATTGATATTCATTGATATTCATTGATATTCATTGATCTTCATTGATCTTCATTGATCTTCATTGATATTCATTGATCTTCATTGATCTTCATTGATCTTCATTGATCTTCATTGATCTTCATTGATCTTCATTGATATTCATTGATATTCATTGATATTCATTGATATTCATATGTCCATATCCTTGTACAGGTTCTGTGGGATTCCCAAAATAATCAAAAACTCGTAACCAAGCCGCGGCAGTGTTCTCCCCCCAAGTCATGTCATGTTTGTTTGACCAACTTACAGTGTTTTTTCTGGAAAAAACAGACGCCGTCGAAAGCTATCAATTGTGAGCCCCTTCCACCACAAGATCCACAAGTCACTGTAAAAGGCACATCCAGCATCCTCCCGGATCGTCCTGTAGGGCTTTCCAGAAGGCTTTGTGGTTCATGGTATGTCTGCCAGGATCTCCTTCGGACCAACATCGCCAGTTGCATGGTGAAGCTAGAGGCAATTTCCCTTCGACCCTTCTGGTTGAACCAACCAACCACTCTGTTCTGCAGTTGAGTTTATCACACCTTCACAAATTTCATCAGCCCAGAAAACTGCCCGTGGGATCCAGTTGGGATCTCCCATTGCCACCAGTGGGATCCAGTGGGCAGAAAAAATATGTCGGAGGTCTGAGGTGAGCTACAGTGGTTTAAGGTCAGTTTCTAGATTAAACCAGCAAATTTCTCCGGTTTGGGCGTGTTCCATGTCCTTAAAGGTGAAAAAACTCACAGCAGGTTTCCCGCCACGTTGACGGCTTATGATGCTTATATATATATATCTTCCCTACATTTGTATCTTCCATGATTTGGCCATACAGTGCAGTTACAAGCGGATTCCACGAAGGGATGTCCGATGTTTTTTTGAAGCAAAAGAATGATGTGGTATATGTGGTTTTGAAAACTCAAATACCAGTATATACCAGTACATTGAAGCAACTTCAACTTCGGCATGTCCAAAGTTATCAAAGTTCTGATTTAGGCATCGGTTCCTCATCGCAAAGATGCTCGAAATACGTTCGCTCGTCTCGGAAATAACATCTACCCTCTGGTTATGACTAACATAGCCATGGTATAGATGGCCCATTTATGGATGATTTTCCCACTAAAACCTCCATTTATGGTTGGGATTTTCCATGGCTATGTTAGTCATAACCAGATGGTAACATCAACCAGTTTCCTTCAAGGATCAACATCAACCTCAACGGTCCAGCAGAAAGCACCAAGTTTTGTCGTCTGGGGCAGCTACGGTAGAGCGCAACCAAACAAGCCATCATGACCTGAGCGATTGACATCCTGGCGATTGACATCCTGGCGATTCTCCAGTGATTTTCATGGTTAGAGAAAATGTTACCCTGGTAAGACCAACATTTCTTCTACACTCCAAACTCAGGCAGAAGATGATGTTATACCCTCTGGTAAATTAACATAGACCCTGGCTATTTTCGGGGTTGGAAGACTAGTTTCCATTAAACATTGGTGATTTTCAGGGTCAACGAGTTGGTCCATGGTCCCGGAAAATTCCATCTTGAGTTCATCCAAGTATCATGGTTCCCCAGTTTATCCCAGATGTTCCATGGTGCTGGTATATTTACCCACATTTACGCTAAAAAAATCACCCAGTTTTGTAGGTATAGATATACCAGCACCATGGTTCGCATATGGGTATAGTATCATCCAGTACCCCAATTTTCGTCTTGGTGAAGCCGAAAAACACACAGCGCAGCTACGGAGGTTCCCCACCGATCGCTTTCCAGCGACACCTACGACCTTGATGTGTTTCAGGTCATCTCTACTCAGCCTGGGCCGGTGGAGCACCCAACAAAACTGGGATCAACAATGGAGGATCTGAAAAATTGCCACTTATAGAGTACCAGGTATAGTTGACATATATGTTTACCAAGTATTTTAAAGGGTATCCTACAAACTTTTGCGCAACAACATATTGAAACCAACAAGCAAGGACACGTTTGGAAAAGGCTGGAGGCGAGTTCTTTTTTTGCCAAGCCAACCTGGTCATGCGTAACGATGAGCCCCCAGCCTCAAGAAATATCAAAGGCCAATCTAATTAGCCATCTTACTAAGGGGGACGCAGTTAACTGGGATTACAACACATCAACTATGAAGTTATGAAGGTCTCAGTTTTGCCATAGAGGTAGCCCCAGTTCTCATCCTGTTAAACATGGATTTTCATGGATTTTCCATGAAACCATCCAGCAAAAAGTGGCCCAGGTGATCTTACACCTCTGGTCATAAAATCCCACTAGGGTGACCAGGTAGTTGGTCCATAAGTAGATTAACTACTGATTATATACTCTAGTTTAGGGATGTTTGGGCTAGATATATCAAAAACATGATTATAGCCTAATGATTATATAACTATAATGATTTATATCTATATATCTATAACAACTATATGGATTATTTAACTAATGACTTATTTATATCATAATATATCTATAGATTGGGATTGCTTATAGTCGACCATTTTTCTTCAGTGCTCGGAGGCTCGGCCCCACCGAAGTGACCGAAGGGACTAAAAATTGTTCATCCAGAATCCTACTGGATTGGTGCTATGGTGCTATTGTCGTTTTGGATTATATACTCAATATACTCAGTACTTTGGACCAGCCTGGGACTTAGGGACTTATAAGTCATGAAGTAAGTTCACTTATAAGTGGCTATGTGGCATGTCAAGTTAGTTATAATTCTCTAAGTGGTTCCTAGTGTGGGGTAGGT
>Ga0126342_10009002_pt1 | contig 17888 bp, 14 predicted proteins | sample Cyp1metagenome_FD_92528 | JGI IMG/M metagenome (GOLD analysis project Ga0126342, IMG submission 92528) | Coral microbial communities from Lord Howe Island, Old Settlement Bay, Australia - Cyphastrea 1 metagenome | ecosystem: Host-associated > Invertebrates > Cnidaria > Coral ... | reverse complement strand
CCATTATCATCCACTATCATCCATTATCATCCATTATCATCCATTATCATCCATTATCATCCATTATCATCCATTATCATCCATTATCATCCATTATCATCCATTATCATCCATTATCATCCACTATCACCCACTATCACCCACTATCACCCATTATCATCCATTATCATCCATTATCATCCATTATCATCCATTATCACCCATTATCATCCATTGTCATCCATCATCATCCATTATCATTCATTATCATCCATTATCATCCATTATCATCCACTATCATCCACTATCACCCACTATCATCCACTATCATCCATTATCATCCATTATCATCCACTATCATCTATTATCATCCATTATCATCCATTATCATCCATTATCATCCATTATCATCCATTAATCTATACTATATATTTACACCATTTGAACCAGGATCCATTGATTGTGACCTTGGTGCTTCTTGTGTCTTAAATCCCCATCGAAAAAATCCCCAGGACCAGTTCACCCGGAAATATTTCAGGACTTAGCGCCAGCCTTCCACAGCGATTCGGCCTGGGATCCAAGATGGGTGTGTTTGAAAATGGTGTATACCCCCCAGTTATGTCCTTTTAATCATAACCAAACATTATCCAGCAATAAATTCAGTTTGTCTGAGGATGTTGAAATATAACCAATGAATTTGGGGATAAAAACATATAAAAACAATTCTCAGACAACCCCACACGGCTGAAGGTTTCTGGTGTTTTTCTTCAACCGAGTTTGATTTCGAAGCTTGGAAGAGTCTGGATATATTATACATACAATATATATATATTATAATATACATAATATATACATATATGGTCAAAAATCGGCGTTGGCATGACATGTTTTGACAATGTTTTAGCCAGAATTGAAGTCTCATAGATTACGGACAAAGTAAGGATCAATCAAGCCAGTTGCTCAATCAAGTTAGTTTTTTTTCCTGTATGGAGTGAAACATGATAACATCAAGATAATTAACGAAAGATTCTGAACGATGGAACATGATGGAACCATCTGCTTTTGTCTGAAAACACCCCCAAATTCCTCAAATCATATATATGTTTCTTCATGGTTTATCATTTTCCGCGCTGATTTTCCCTTTTGAACTGACCATTTCGGAGAATTCCCCCACAATTTCCCCATGATTTTCCCTAATTTTTTGGCATCCAATGGCAGATATGGCAGGTCGAGGAACTTCCTCCTGGCATCTCTGAGTGTCGATCCAGACTGGAGGCGCTAGACCGACACATTCGCGGTTTAAGGCTTATACCCTCTGGTAATTTAACATAGCTATTGAAAATCACCATTTTCAATGGGTAAATCCACTATAAATGGTCATTTTCAATAGCTATGTTAAATTACCAGAGGGTAAGGGAAAATGTATGAACATGTTGCGTCAAACCTTGACTTTTTTTCATCTTTTTCCTTGTTTTTTTCGTAAACGATGATTAAGAACATGGATTCCGATTTTGGCTGAAACCAATCCAGTGATGCATCTTCCAAGTAGACACAAGGATCATGCTCAAGAATGCTCAAGATACATGTGACCCTTCAACCGATCTGTTGCAGGCATTCCGTAGCGCAGCTGTTGAAGCCATTTCTACGGAGGCAATCCTAGATTTGCGACTGAATTGGGTATGAGTCAAAATGGGGAATAGCTTTTCTCGCCTATGAGAGCATTGTGATGAACTATGAGATCTATGAGGTTTTCGGGGGGTATCCCTCATTTTCTGACAAGTCAATTTGTCTATGGCTTCAAGCTGGTAAAAATGCTCGAGTTGGCAGGCCTCAATGCAAATCGAGCAGCAGAGGCCTCTTAGCAAGGGTGTCAACAGCTTTTCGAATGATGTCATTGATATTATGCATTTTAGGATTGGATATCGATTGACTTGAAAATACACAATGGAACTGTGTACATGCAACTGTAAATCCATGCAGGAAGAATGCGTTCTCTACCTCCGTTGCGGCTCAGATTTCAGCCTTTCAGCATTGCCTCTAAGTTGGTCACATCTGCTTTGTGGCCCCTAGGCGCTAGATGAGAAGCCGAGAAAGAGAAGACAGGCTGAGACCCTGGTGAGTTTTTTGTTTAGAAAAGGAGGAACCATGGTTTTAACTTGTTTTAACATGGTTTTAATATGTTTTAATCATTTTAAATCAACTATTCAGAGATGGTGTCTGAAATTCTCACTGCTATAAAGCCAAACGTGGCCACCGCAACACTTCCAACGAAGGCTGGCTACAGACCGCCTCACAAGCTTGCACTTGAAGGCCAGATTCGAACACGTCGCGATGTCACGTCGCAATCGTGAATGTAGGTAACTATCCTCAAGATGGGCCCAACTCTTCAGGTGACTCGATTAGTAGAATGTGTTTTGATTCACATCATATAGATTCATATAGTCGTATCATATATATATATATATCCTAGCTATATCCCATAAAATTGACTATTAAATCCCCCTCCAATCCCCATAAAATGCATGGTTCCCCCCAATGGCCGCCACGTCTAGCTGGTTGCCAGGCCCACCGCCTGGCGTTGATGAATGTCGAAGGCGGAGTCTGCCATCGATTTTCATCGTACCCCTCAGAATGATAATTTGGAAATTCCAGTGGTTTATCAAGCACATGGTTTATCAAGCACATCATCATTTCCCCAGCATCCAAGGATATCCAAGGGTAATCATGGCAGAATAATGTATAATAATAATAATAGTAATAATATATATATATATATTATATTATATATATATATATTATATATATTATATATATATATATTATATATATATATTATATATACTATATATATATATATTATATATATATTATATATATATATTATATATATATTATATAATATATAATATATATATATATTATATTATATATATATATATACTTGATGTATACATAATAGACAGTATGACGTTTCCCGTATTTTTTCCGCCAACATCTGCCGAAGGAAGCTGTTGGCCTTCAAGGAGCTTGTGGAGCAAGCAGAACGCCAAGGTCTCGGCCTTGGCTCTGAGTTGGAACCAGATTTTCCGGTATCGAGATGGGTTTTTTTCAGTTCTATCAAGGTGAGATGGGTATAGATGGGTCAGATTTCGGCTGTTTTAGGATCTTTGAACATCTTTGGATTCTTCAATGTGGGGCCCCCCAGTTATAAGTTGGTTTATAAACCCCATTAACTATAGTTATAAGTACAATAAACCATAGTTATTGGGTATTGGACACCAGATGTTTGACTCAATTTCTCCAGATTCCGCCGAACGCCGCGGCCAGGGGAGCAAGAACACCTGACGTGGCCGACTGAGTGACCCGGGCTGTCTTAGACACCCCGGTCAGTGCCCGCGGTGCAAGCCATTCGACAGCTAGGGTAGAATGGTGGAAATAACAGAAATCTGTTCGTGCCTTTCTGTACCTGAAGTGGCTAGCAGGTTTGATTCTGTTGTTTCTGTGAGCTTGCATCAACTTTGGGCATGTACAAAGATATGTTAGGCCTTGAGTCGGATCAAGATGGATCAAGCATGATTTCGGGCTGCTTACTGCCTTTGGCCAACGGTTTCACACAATTTAAAACCTGTTTCACAAGGTTCAGGCTCGGCATGGGAAAGTCTCGGAAAAGAACAGTTTCTTGGGTTCTTGGTTTTGTCAAGTCAATGAAATTCTGATTCTGAATTAAATTCAGATTAGAGAGACCAGCTGCAAATGGCCTTGCTCAATTTGCTGTCTTTTTGTGCGTATGACATGTTTTTTCCGCTCCCGCATCTCCATTTTGCTGGGCCCAGAAGCCCCATTTTCCGCCACGGTCTGCTGAGTTGGCACCCAGTTCGATAGGTTTTTTGGGACACTCGTCTCGCGAAATGGCCTGGTAGCAGCTCAATCAGCCACAGGCAAGAAGCCATGTTTCCCTCGATATCTTGGATCATCCCAAACTTGGGATAACTTGAGGTCTCCAAATTTGGAAGCCAAAAGTGGCCAAAACTAATTTAATATAATCGTTTGTCATTTGCCGCTTGAACATTGCACACACTTTTTTAATAAGTGGGTCTTCATGCTTAATTCTAAACCATCCCCAATATATCCCAATTCATGACCTTAAATGGGTTGGATTATAACCGTCCTCAAATATTTATGGCACAGGGTTTGCTGGTCACATCTGGTCACTGTCCTGTGAAAACTTTTTTCCTGGTGAGTTCCATTCTCCATCGTTGCTGGATCCACTTTTTTGGGAATATCTAAAGTATCCTTGAGGGGATGAACGGGAACTAAAGATAACTAGATATACCCTAAAGATATTCATGAATAGTTAAAGATGTTAAAGTTAAAAACAAAAACTATGCATAGGAAATAAAGACAACTAAATCCAATGAACCAGTTCTTTGGGTCTCCGTTTTCAACCAGGCGCTTGGAGCAGCCCCAGGACTTTGGAGTTGTCCACAAGGCCGTTTCGACAGCAGCAAACATGACACCCTAAAAGGATCCCTTTGGCACCTGGACAGGTCGATTTTGATGTCGATTTTTGCAGGTACACAGGCGGTACACATCTATATTGAATATCATAGGAATCCCTTGAGGAACCATTGAGGATGCTCATTTATTTCATCCTTTGGGATCTTTGGGACAGTTTCGCTGTTGGTCGGCTTCCCGTGTCAGGATCCTTTCCGGTGCCCATTGTTTATACGGGTGAGCAGGACTGAGAACACTGAGAGCTGGAGAAGATGCCACCATGACATACCATGACAGTCTGAAAATGGGGTGTACCAAGTACATTCAATGTATACCAGTAATGATACCCCCAAATGGCCGGTTGAATAAGAACACGGCCGATGATCACCATAAGATCCATAGGGGGTTTTCCATGCTTTTCCCCGCAGACTTTGCAGGGAAAGCATGGGAAAGCCACAAAATCTTTCGAGTCTCAGCTGCTTTAGGACTGGTCCTGGGCACTTTCAGCTCTTTGCCTCAGCTTTAGATGTGTTTTGGGATGAGCAATCCCCAAACGGAGTAAAATCCCACGGTAAATCACTGTTCCATCTTGGGGAAATCCTGTAGAACTGGACACCAAGGGCTCCGGCGTCCTGATGGAAGCATGGTGATTTTTATGATCTATCCCCAAAACATGCTGATTAAATATCCATGGTTATATGATGTTTATTATACCATGGTGATAAATGATCAAATCCTATTGTTGATGGTTATATAAAGTGGATTTGATTGTTAATCCCCAATACATCCAATAAAATACTGCCGTTGATATGGACTTATGTTTAAGCCCCTCATCACAGTTGATCGCCGATTCAGCTTCGCTAAATCCCTGTGTATACTCAAAAATAATCAAACAGATAGAAAAGGTTCCGTTGGTCACCATATCAGTAGGATTTCAGCAACTTTTATCTTTGGATCGCTATATACATATATATATATACATACATCAATACGTAATGATATTACATGATATAATTTGACTTCCAAACGTGCTTTATTTTCCTTTAGACATATATATATACACTGTATATATAAGTTTCCATATATATATATATACATACACATACACACCCATAATATATATTATATATACATATATGTATATATATATATGTAGTTGGCAGGCGGCTTATAGAACGCCGCCAGCTTAACGTCTTGTTCACACTGCTTCTAACACGCTCTTGATGCTACGCTCTTCGCTTCTTCAAGTACCTTCCTCGGGTCCACATGATGTCTATAGAAATTTGACTCAAGTCCTGAAACGTATGTGAAACAAAGACTTGGAAGTCTGACGCGAAGAAATTCAAAAAAAAAGTAGTTTGTCGCAGGATTTAACAGAGTCAAAAAAAGGACCTAGACACAAATCCTTGAGAAAACACATGCAAAATGAACTCGCGACCGTTGGAAAAACAGGCGGCGTTCTGTGAGCCGCTTACCATGTAGTTTCACCATTTCACAGCATGTATATGATTGTATATATGTATATATATAATATATATATAAAATATATATATATATACATGTATGTAATATTATATATATACATAAGTGTCAACGTATCTACTCCCGATCAGTGATATCCCATCCCGGACCTCGGACTCGTCGGAAGGCCAACTTCCCAAGCTGGTGCGGGACGCTGGACGTCCCTGTCGAAAGTGCTGAGGAGCTCTGGATGATCATTGCGAAGAAAAACCACCGTTGCGAAGCTTTGTTGATCAACACCTTAATCATTCCTCCTGTGAATTTTCGTTACCATAGATTCAGATTCAGATAGATTCAGAAAAGAGGGAAACATTCTTTGCTAGGAAGCAGCGGCACCAGAGACGCCATCTTTGTTGGATGACGCTTGGCTTGGTGAGTGGCTACCTGGTACCACGATTTCTTGATCGCGACATGCTGATGGTCAACTGCCCAAGGATTCGCGTTTCCAAGCGTTGCTGGCAGAATTGAGACCTTATGAGTGCAATCCCCAGGGCCTTGCCAACATGTTGTGGTGCCGTGCCGCCGTTTAGGCCAGGACCAGCACTGCAAGTTGGCAATCATCCAATAGCATCCAGCAGTCGTATGCAGTCTATGAACATGCTCTGAAAATACATGGGTCTGTCTGAAAATGGACCCGGACATTGCTATTTTAGTGATGGCAAATGATGATACACCATCGGATTTTGGGGTTTTCCCCTAAATTTTGAGACAAACCCACATTTTGATACATTTTGAAGGTCTTCAAAGTTGGCGAATCCGGCGCAACACAATGGCACCAGCCGATCTGTGCTCCAGGTGTAGGACAGGGCGTTGCTGACCTCAATCGCGGGCGCCTTGAGTTGCCAACTGCAGAGCAGCCCCAATGCCTTCGATTCGCGAAGTCTTTCCAATGTCTTGTGCCACCTGTCGCAGAGATCGCAGAGATCGAGTATGCGGTATGTGCAATGGACGTGGAATATTGGGTCAAAATATTCAGATGCTGACGGAATATACAAGAAAAGAACGACCAGGGTTAGAAGTGGAAGCAACAGCTGCAATCTTGTGAATGGAAAGGCAATTGTAAGATCTTATTAGATCTGACGACACAACTTTGTTTGGGACAACAAGCCAGGAGCAGAAGTTCCCAAAAGAGGAGGTAAAACCAATGATTTGACAACTCGATGTGACATGACATGTGTTGGGGCTGTTTGGGGCTGATTTAGTGATTTGTAGCAGGCAGTGACATGTTGAGATATGTTGTGATATTTTTATTTGTTTATATATAATATATATATGGCAGTGTGTCAAAACCTTGTACCCCTGGTGAACATCAAAATAGCTGGTAAATGGATGTTCATCCCACTAAAAATGGTATTATATAATAGGTATTGATCCATACCCATATATATATACACATATATATATATATATATTGGTTTGCTTCTTTCACTTTTAGATTTCCGTGCCCTTTCTTCGTCCCGACTGGGACTTGCACAGGGGAACCATGGGGAACCTGCAATCGAGGGCGGCACAGGTTTGGGAACATTTCAAACAAATAGACTCTTTGGATCTCTTTGGCATTTATATATTTTTGTTGTAGCTTTGCTCACATGAGTCGGTCATGTGCTGTTTTATTTGTCTTGACTCAAGTTTCTTGTTCAAACTTCCTTTGATATTTATTTGCCAACTTGGAAAGTACGAAAGCACAGAGGATTTGCGCGGTTAAAGAAATGTCGCGAAACCGAGGAGGATTTGCAATCATCGCTTCTCAGCATGGACAAGTGGTGCAAACCGTGCCTTTGGTTATCCTTGCTTGCTCGCACTAGTATTATGCAGTGCTTGGCACAGAGTTCTCTTTGGAGTTAGCGACAACTCTGTGATGCTAGTGGTTTAGATCTTGTGCCAAAGCTACGTGTCATGATGGTGCAAAGTCACAGCCATTCAGCGACGCCATTTTGAGACATGCGCTTCAGGTGGCAAGCATGCTATCACGCTTGAAGTCCAAAGACCTGGAGAACTTGTCATGATCTTTGGCCAAGCTTGAGCCGCGTGGCAAGAACGGCACGCGCAAGCGCAACAAATAGAGCCTCAGGTTGGTTTGCCTGAAAATCACTCAAATAATACACACCATACATTATACACACTATACATTATACAACACTATACATATATGACATATATGACTATATAACTGTTAGACCCTCAAGACATCTCAAGCCCCTTTCGAGAGATAAGATGGGCATTCGATGTCCCATTCTTGGTGAGCACATTTTCCCTGCCAAGTGAAAAGCCCTTTTCGATTTGAGGTTGCGGTACCCCTCACTCAATGCTGCCAGCGATGCCGAGAAAGAGCATAGCATGTGACCGACTCAGGTCACAGCGAAGTCTAGTGAAAGGCACTCATCCTGTCAAGTTAGGAACATGACAGGTTTTTAGATCTGGATCATACTTTGTGGTTGAATCCTGGTAGAATCCTGGTAGAACTTGTATTTTTTCCCATGGTTTTTAATGCCACATGCAGGATCTCTGGCCATCCTGCCATAGGTCACTTCTGGCCTGGGCTTGCGCCAAGCTGAGCAGTGATTCATTGCCGCTGCTCGATGCCATGGCCCCTAGGCCCATATAGGCCCCATTTCCCATGAGGTGAACTCACCATAGCAAGTTACATAAGACTAACATAGACTAAACATGCAGCCACAAGGGATGACCGGGATGACCGGGATGATCAATGTTTTCTAATGCCATTTGTTGCTACATCATTGCAAGCATTGCAAGCATTGCAAGTTGCTGATTTTTTTTGAATCGAAGAACTATTCTTGGTGAGATAATTTTGTATTGGGGGTTATAATGAATATACTTTATTGTACTCATTAAATCTCATAAATAATCCCAACTGCAGCCCCAAGTGTTCCGTTCCAAGGCAGTTGCTGCGCAGCAGCGCATTCCTTCGAACCCTTCTCAGCACTTGGCCGACCTGGTGTGAGCATCGGCCACCTGTTCAGTGAGACACAGCTCATTGTTGGAAGCAGTCGCAGCCGAAGCTCGTCTCAAAGCCATTGAACTTAGCCACTGGGGGGTTTGTTGATGTTTGTTGACACCTGAAACTTGTCCTTTATGCTCAGGATACTGCCGGTAATTCAAGGTGCAGATTCTACTCACAATGTCCCAACATTTATGTTCTTGACTTATCTTTGACAGTTTCTTGACTCACCCTTGACTTACCCTAGTAGTATCCGAGAGTCACAACGTGCCCCTTAGGCCATGCTCAAGCATTCGTATGCCATTTTTGTGCTGAGGATGTAAACACGATCTTTGTGCCGCAGTTCGCAGCACGGGACCTCGCGAATACTGCTTAGGCCAGGGCTGGGGCCAGGGCCAGACTCGGTGAGAACGGCCATCCACAGAGGTGGTGTTCCGTCAAGTCGGCTGTGGCTGTGGGCTGTGGCCTCCTAAATTCATATGAAATTGATGCTTCTCCTGACAAGTACGGTAACGACATTTAAATATGTGGAGGGCGGGCCAGACCGCAAGGCCCAGGAGGTAGTATAAAATACCAGTTCCTATATTTAAATGTAGTATAATGTAGTTACCGTATGTTTACCGTATGTTCAAACGAATTGGATTCCGTATGTTTAAATGGCCGGGCGGGCCAAGGAAAACCTTCCCGGAGGTAGTCTAAAATACCAGTTCTTATATTCCAAAATCCGTATATTTAAATGTAGTTACCATAGTTGTTGTATAGTACTTGTTGTAGTGACTTGCGACTTCTTTATTCTTTTCTCATTTGGTACAAAAATGTTGATCAGCTTGGTTCAGTTGAAGGCTGGCAGGCTCCAGGATTTGCTCAAAGAAGTCAGTTTGAACGTCTGTACGGTTGAAGTAAGGCAAGCTGGAAGCAATTCCATTTGATAAACCTGGCTGAAAAATTTGCTAAAAAGTGTCCATTCTTTGCCTCGGATCTTTAAATAAAAACCTGTGACTTCGGCGAAAGGAGCTTGCAATCCTATCTTTGAAGCAAGCGGCAAACGTCTTGACCGAGGCTCTTTTGTTGCATTCAAAACGAGCTGGATAGTGCATGTAGATGATAGGCACATATTACCACAATGTCCAAGGGCAACAAGTTTCAGCATAGAATCTGAACTTTTATGCTGAGTCAGGCTGGGTCGAGCCTTTTTCTCTCTCTCTCTCTATATAGAGAAGCGCAGTTTTGAGGCAATGCAGCAGCAACAAAGCCAGCAAAGCCAGCAAAGCCAGCAAAGCCAGCACGTTGCGTTGCAGGCAGATGCTGCAAAGTTGTGAGTTCAGGTGAGTCCAGCAGTCTCAACTTTGAAGAGTTCAGTTTTCACGAATTTGCGTGGGGTAGTAAACGATGATGTCAATGCGGTCAATGTCAATGCATTCAGAGGTGGTGATTTCGATGACGAGGACCATGATGATGATGATATGAATATGATGATATGGTGGTGATGATGATGGTGATGGTGATGATGATGAGGAAGAGGATGAGGATGCCATTCGCAAACGTTTGCACATTTAACATGGATACCTCAGAACCACAGATGCGCAGCCCTTGTCCCATCGCTCTGGCTCTTAACTCTAAGCCTGGGTCAACGCGGTACACAGCTAACGTTGCACCAGTTGCGACGACCTGGGGCACGTTCTGTCAATCCCGGAAACGGGATGGACCGTGAGCGTGACATGATGCCCAATCCGCAAGTGCACTTCCAGATGCCCGGCCAGCCAGATACAGAGCCGGCGCTCATCAGCTCCTTGGCCCCAAATCTACATAGACTGTGCTACCTGTGCTACGGCAATGGGAGGAGAAGTAAGATGCAGGCTTTTTGACGCTTTCTTTTGTTTAAGTACAGCACATTCACTTGCATTACACCCGTGCCAAAGAATGGCATATAAGGCCTACCAGTACCACAAACTCCTTCAAGAGTCTCTGAGACGCCTGTTTTCTATGAAGCAGGCCGGGACAGAAACATTAATATAACATAATATAGCATTATTTGGTCAAGCTTGCGTTTGCCTTGCGGGGGTGTTGGTAGAGGTCTGGTTACGTACGGAGGGTTGGCTTAAATGCCTTGAAAATTCCAGATTTCAGATGATTAATCAACACGTGGATTCAAAGCAGCAAATATGTGGACTTTAACTCACAGGATTCATGATTTGATGTGATGTCATTTTGGGTCAATGTTCTAAGTGGATATTTTTTGGGCGATCTGCGATGGGATCCATTTTTTGGATCCCAGATCAGGGCAGCTATCGGAGCCTTTCCAGAAGCTCTTGGAGCAATTGGTGGATCAGCATTTGGCGGAGCTGGCAGAGAGAGAACCAAAGCCACCGCCGGATCCTCCCCAGGCCGAAGGGTTGTCATAACCATCTGGTGGCAGGGCGCTGGTCGTTCTAAAATCGTCAAACACCCCATCAAAAACACCTAGTAAACAAAAGGGGATTGTGATGGATTGTGAAATTGTGAAGTACTAACTTCTTTGAACCCATTTCATAATGATACCCCGATACCCATGGATATAGCTGACCATGCAGACTTTTTTTCCTATGGACACCTCATGGAGATGATGTCAACCAGCACAACTCGCCGTACCGGAACGGCCCATTTTTTGTCAGGAGAAGGAAAACGCCAGCAAGGGAGGCTTTATGAGTTACCTTGGGGCAGCCAAAAGCAGGCACGAAAAGTCGAGTGTTTTGCACCATCTAAATGTATGTAAAATGATGTAAAATTACACTGGCAGATACACTGGCACAAGTCTCTTCATCCCTTTGCAATCCACAATGTCACAAGTCTTCAACGGAAGACTGCTGGATGCAGAGTCTCCTCAGATGTTCCTGATAGACTACGATGACATGCGTGGCTTTGCGTGGCTGGGCCTACCATTTTGTCCCGAAGCAACGTGCGCACCCTTCGGATACCTGAAGTCACCTTACATCACAATGACAGCATAGATGTCCTTTTGCAGCTTATTGATTAATAGATATTAATAAGGTTCCTACCATTTAACAACCAATAGGTACTGTAGATGATCATAAATAAATAGATTGCGCGTATTGGTGGATTGTTGACTTACAGCATGGTGCAGCCACTCACTCTGCCAGAGTGGGTCCTGAGTGGCTGCTTCGATTTCTCGCACAGAGGTAAACAATGGTAAACATGTAGATCATATATTATAATATGATATACCAAACCGGCCCCTCTATTTTATACTTCTATAGAATGACAATTTCCCAAAGTATTGGGGCAGGTTTGGACATCCTCTATCCTCTATTTCAATAGTGTCCTGTCTATTTCATATTTTTCCTGCAAGGACAACATTGAATCAGGCTTGTCCTAGGCTGAGTCAGAAGTGGAAACCAGCGGACATCAACCGGACATCTTGGAAAACGATGAATTGAACAACGTTCACAAGCCCTCCTGGTTGATGATTATAAAATGTTCGAAGGAAGTTTAGAAGTCAAACTTCCCACTATATGGACAGATGGAAAAGCAGAGGTGGGAAGAGTCAGAGAGGAGAAGAGCAGAAGAGAGAAGAGAAGAGAAGAGAAAGAGTGAGAAGAAAGAAGATGCAGGTTCGCGAGAAGGTAGGAAAGTCACGAAACACTGTGTTTTTCCCATGATTTGTGGCTCCGGAGGGTCGAAAAGTAGGCTCGCTAAAGCGGCGGGTGCGGAGCCATGTGGTCAGATGAGAGATGAAAAAATGCACGCCATTGTGGCGCGATGCACATGTCCAAGTCAAAATGTACAAAACACACCATGCTCGGAGCACTGTTGGAAGTTGTGATGTTGAAAAAGTGCACGACGTTGTGGCGCGAAGCACGTTTCCAAGTCAACATGTTAAAAACACCAGGGGTTCGGAACACTTTTGGAAGTTGAGATGTTCAAAAAGTGTACGCTGTCGCGGCGGAAAGCACATTTCGAAATCAACATGTACCAAGCACCTCAGCCTCGGAGCACTTTTGGAAGTTGAGATGTTCAAAAAGTGTACGCAGCTGTGGCGCGAAGACCATTTCGAAGTCAAAATTCACAAACACCACATGTTCGCGCTACTTTTGGGCGTTGAAGCGTCGTTTTGTGTGGCAGGTGCAAGGGATTCTGCACGCTAGCATTTCCAAAAACGATGGCAGGCCTGGGACATTCGAAGAGGATCTGCAAAAATCGATTTTGCGTGGCAGGCGCATTACAAGAGAGATTTTCATCAGAGATGTTAGGAGGTCAGGCTGCTGATTTCCTGAGAGGGGCTGCATTTTGGAGCATCCAGATCTTCATCAGGTTTGCTAAGATGATTTTGCGTGACAGGTGCAGCACTTCGTATGACCTGGCATCACTTTTGCTTGGCAGGCGCAGCACTTTAGACAGATGAAGTGGAAAAAATGCAAAACGCGTTGGCACGAGGTCGTCAGCTCTGCCGTCAACTTTCCATTCGTTTTTGATGTTGCCAACTTCGAAAATTGAGGAAGTGTCGGAGAATTGCTTCGTTTTTGACGTTATCAATGTCAAAAGTTGAGGAAGTCTCGCGCAATTGCTTCGTTTTTCATGTTGTCACCTTCGAAAATGGAGAAAGTCTCGCAGAATAGCTTCGTTTTCAAGCTTGCAGATAGACAGATGGATGGATAGATAGAAAGATAGATAGCTAGCTAGCTAGATAGATAGATAGACAGACAACTACAACTACCAGTACACTACACAACTACAACTACAATTACAACTGCAGCTACAACTACATTACACTACACTGCGCTAATTAGAGTAAAATACAATACAACTACAACTACAATGACAACGACAACGAAAACAACAACAACAACAACAACAACAAGTACTACTACTACTACTACCACTACCACTACCACTACCACTACTACTACTACTACCACCACTACTACTAATAATGCTGCTACTACTACTACTGCTACTACTACTATTACTACTACTACTACGACTACTACTACTACTACTGCTACTACTACTACTGCTACTACTACTACTACTGCTACTACTACTACTATAGAGTATTACTATTACTATTACTACTACGACTACTACTACTACTACTTCTACTACTACTACTACTAGTGCTACTACTACTACTACTACTACTACTACTGCTACGTACTACTACTACTACTACTACGACGTACCACTACTACTACTACTACTGCTACTACTACTACTACTGCTACTGCTACTGCTACTGCTACTGCTACTGCGACCACTACTGCTGCTGCTGCTGCTACTACTACTACTACTAATATACTACTACTATTTACTACTACTATATACTACTACAATAAACTACTACTATATACTACTATATACTACTACATTATACTACTACAATATACTACTACTATATACTACTATATACTACTACATTATACTACTACTTTATACTACTACAATATACTACTTCTATATACTACTACTAATTACTACTACTATTTACTACTACTATATACTACTACTACTACTACTACTACTACTATATACTACGACTGTATACTACGACTATATACTGCGACTATATACTACGACTATAAACTACGACTGTATACTACGACTAGATTGACTAGATACTGCTACTACTCCTACTCCTACTACTAGTACTAGTACTACTACTCCTACTCCTACTCCTACTCCTACTACTACTACTACTATTACTACTCCTACTGCTACTGCTACTGCTACTGCGACCACTACTGCTGCTGCTGCTACTACTACTACTACTAGTACTACTACCACCACCTACTACTAACTACCTACTACTAACTACATATTAGTAACTACCTACTACTAACTACCTACTACTAACTACCTACTACTAACTACCTACTACTAACTACCTACTACTAACTACCTCCTACTAACTACCTACTACTAACTACCTACTACTAACTACCTACTACTAACTACCTACTACTAACTACCTACTAACTACCTACTACTAACTACCTACTACTAACTACTAACTACTAAATACTAGCTACTAGCTACTAGCTATTAGCTACTAGCTACTAGCTACTAGCTTCTAGCTACTAGCAACTAGCTTCTAGCTGCTAGCTACTAGCTACTTACTACTTACTAACTACTACTACTACTACCACCACTACTACTACTACTACTACGACTACTACTACTACTACCACTACTACTACCAGTACTACTAGTACTAGCACTACTACTACAACTATACATCACACAACACTACACTACTTCACACACACTAGACTAGACTAGACTAGACCAGACCAGACCAGACCAGACTAGACTGGACTACAGTGGACTACACTGGACTACACTGGACTACACTGGACTACACTGGGCTACGCACTGGGCTACACTGGACTACACTGGACTACGCTGGACTACACTGGGCTACACTGGGCTACACTGGACTACACTGGACTACACTGGACTACACTGGACTACACTGGACTACACTGGACTACGCTGGACTACGCTGGACTACGCTACGCTACGCTACACTACACTACACCACACCACAACTACAACTACAACCACACCACACCACTGCACTGCACTACACTACACAACACTACACTACACTACACTACACCACAGCTACAGCCACACGACACTACACTACTTCACACACACTACAGTAGACTACAGTAGACTACAGTAGGCTACACTACACTACACTTACACTTACCCTTACACTTACACTTATACACTTACACTTATACACTTACACTTATACACTTACACTTACACTTACACTACACTTACACTTACACTTACACTACACTACACTTCACTTACACTTCCACTTCCACTTCCACTTCCACTTACACTTACACTTGCACTTACACTTACACTTACACTTACACTTACACTACACTACACCACAACTACACTACACTACACTTACACTTACACTTGCACTTACACTTGCACTTACACTTACACTTACACTTACACTTACGCTTACACCTACACCTACACCTACACTTACACTACACTACACTACACTACACTACACCACAACTACACTACACTACACTACACCACAACTACACTACACCACACTACAACTACAACTACAACTACAACTACAACTACAACTACAACTACAACTACAACTACAACTACAACTACAACTACACTAACTACACTACGCTACAACTATGGCTCCACTACACTACAAGTGCACTACACCACACTACATCCAGCAGTTGTGTGTGAGGTGACCACTGCAACCATTGCAACCATTCCGAAAAACACAACTCCAACCACCTTTCGGTCCATCAGTGTATTCGCTCTGCCATCCGTGATTCACAACAACCAACCTCTCCTATAGTTTTCCTATTTAAAACTTCCGCCACCACCTTGTGCGGTACTACTTGTATACAAAATTATACCAGGCAATCAATCAATCAATATATATATATATATACACACCCTTAACTTCCTCGACTATATCTGGTATAGCCTCGAACATACTGGGAATGCTCGAACACACCGGGGTTTCGCTCGAACATACCAGGATAACGCCTCGAACATACCAGGAAGCTACGAACGACTATACCAGGATTGACCTAAAGGCTATACCAGGCTACTGGCCCAAGGCATGGCAATAGGATACGTTAAGACATCTTTGGATTGGCTACAAATTCCCAGACAAATCAAACAATGGACAATTTTCTTGGAAATGGGGATGCGCTCGCGAGCTTGAGTTGGGATATCATCGGAAACGCTCAGAGAACTTCAGCAAGAAACTAGATAATATTGTGAAAGCACAGGGAATCGTGGACAACCCGTGGACAACGCGTGGAACGCCTATACTGGGACGTGGAACGCCTATACTGGGACATGGATGGAACGCCTATACCGGGACCGGACATGGACTGGGGGATCAAAAAATAGTCCGAATTCGTGCTGGATGAATTTTGATTGACTTCTGTTGGCTTGTTTGTGCCCCAATTTCAATGAACAAACGCGACATCGGGTTCGCCCACACATTTGAAATAGCTTGTAAAAATATCAATCTAGATATCGCAGGGGATGGTTCACAGCCTATACGTGTGGACTTGAGGCGCTTAGCGCTTATACCAGGAAACCATGAAGCCTATACAAGGATTGCATGAAAGCCCATACCGGGAAAGCTCCTCGCCTATACCAGCAAAACATCCTGGTATAGCCTCCAAAATCCCGGTATAGGCTAGCACGTAAAGACTATACCAGATATGTCATTTGGAAGCATAGGGTATATATATATATTATAAACATAATCTATATGTATACGTACACATATATATGGTGGATGATCATCGATGGAAATCCCAACATTTTGACCAACCCACGATTGTGGCTTGAAGACGCCAGGACAGTCTCCACCATTGCAAGTTCGGTGCTGGCCGGCCGAAAGCGTCAACTTCGTGAAATGGAAGCGAGCGAGGTTGGTCGGTTTTCACGGAATTCTTTGGTGTGATTTCATGAGAGTTTAAGCATCAACAAAAAGATCGATAAGAATTTAATGGGTTATGTACTGAGATCTAGAACAGACAACATAATATACAGGTGTGTCTATGGAAATGGGTTATCCCTTGCATTCATGGCAATATCAAAAGGGGATTGATGATTCAAGGCAGCTGCGGCGTTTCTCATTGGGAAATCGGGGTTTGGTAGAAGTGCTGTACAACTGGTTGATTGGGTGTCCCCTAGGCCCTAGAAGTGATAATCACGAAAACTAGTTTCTGCTAGCTGAAGTCCCTCTTGCTTTAGCAAGGTATTGGGGGGCTGGAATCTCCAATCGCATGAAACTTAGTATTTTTTTTTCCAGTCTGGCTTTGTGGCTTTTGTGGCTTTTGTGGCTTTTGTGGCTTTTGTGGCTTTTGTGGCTTTTGTGGCTTTTGTGGCTTTTGTGGCTTTTGTGGGT
>Ga0126342_10009001_pt1 | contig 17889 bp, 18 predicted proteins | sample Cyp1metagenome_FD_92528 | JGI IMG/M metagenome (GOLD analysis project Ga0126342, IMG submission 92528) | Coral microbial communities from Lord Howe Island, Old Settlement Bay, Australia - Cyphastrea 1 metagenome | ecosystem: Host-associated > Invertebrates > Cnidaria > Coral ... | reverse complement strand
AATGGATGATAAATGATGATAAATGGATGATAAATGGATGATAAATGGATGATAAATGGATGATAAATGGATGATAAATGGATGATAAATGATGATAAATGGATGATAAATGGATGATAAATGATGATAAATGATGATAAATGATGATAAATGGATGATATCAATGGTTGAAACATGTGCAAACTTGACTTCCCAGTATCGCTCAGCACCTATTGAATTACTCCTTTTGGGGATCATCTTACAATGCTCAAACAATTTTCATATCTGCATAATTCTGCTACAAGTAGTCTATACAATGTTTACAAGCTGGGGCCCCCTAGCTATAAGTTGGCTTATACACCCCATTAACTATAGTTAAGTAGTCAAATTATATTATATTTTCCATAGACATTAGTATGATTGGAGATATTTGCACCAGCGATTTCTTCGTTAAGACATCGCCGGTCGCCAAGGCTTGGGGCGTTGCCACAGCAGTTGGCCCAGGGGATCTTGGATCGATTCCTCCTGGAGAGTTTGGGTAGCCTTGGCGATCCGGCACGGAGATCCCAGGGATCGCAGGGCGATGTTGAACACTGGAGGGGTGTGCTGCCGGGTGTGTTTTTGTTGGGGCTATGCTTTGGAGGGGCTGACAGGCAATGGAAACACAGAAATCTGGGATAATCTGGGAATTTGATGTCCTAAAAAAAGAGGGTTTCGAGTGGTCCAACATGGTCCAATATGGTCCAAATCATTCATTTTAATGGGATTTTCCATGAAATAAACCATCCAGCTATTGGGGTACCCCCATTGATGGAAACCCCCCGTATGGTTGATATTCGCATTTTTTTCTTTCTGCAGGTCATCACTGGATTTGTCCATTGGGTTAGGTGATCAGCGACCTCTTCCGTCGACAGGGAATCGCCAGATGAGATCAGTTAGACCCTCCAAGTACTTATGAAGATTGATAAAGTACTAAGGGTACCTATATAATATAGTACAATAATGTACAATATATTGCGCTCTATTTTTCGATAGGTACTTGGAGGGTCTAGGCATTTCGATCAATCTCATGTCCCTCCACCCCTATGGTGAATCATCCACTTGGGACCTACGAGGTCTACGAAGAAGAACTGCGACGCATGTGTTCGGCGGTGGACCTTTCGCGATGTCTAGTGCCGTCCCCAGGGGAAAAGAATGGAAAAGATATCCATGTGCTGAAGAGCACGAAAAAATGTCAGAGCTCTATTTGCAGACCCTGGTTCCGGCATATTTGTGTTCAACCCTGAGTTGTGACAACTGTGCGATTTTTTTTTTTTGTGTGTGTGTTGAACCATGAGAATGATCCAATTGTCAGTGTCGCTTATGATTCTGATCCCCCAGCTTCTTTGAGTATCCCCATAGATTTTTGCCGGTGAGGCGACGCAAAGCGCCCAATGATGCGGCGTGCGATGGAAAACCCCACGGCTGAAGTCGTTGTGATTTTGGTTGTACAAAGGCATATGGTTTCCTAAGTCATGGGGGTACCCCCAAATCATCCAAGTCATTAGACATCATTAGACCATTCTAGTATTGAAACCTATGGCTTTGCTATGCTTTGGTGATCCCCCATTTTAAGAACCCCCCATGCCCCATACTATCTCAAAGAATGTCTAGGTTGTCTAGAGAAAAACCACCAAACTTGTGGAGATAGTCAACTACAGTAAGAGAAGACCGTGATTTGAACCTATTTGAAGAGTAGTTGCACTGATGGATCAAGATGATGATGATGATGATGATGATGATGATGAAGAGTAGTTTACAACATGTTCCAACCTTGGGAGACACTGACCGCAGTCACCATGTCATGTCTATGTTTCTTGGCCGTCAACCATGACTGGTGCATCAAGGCCCAAAGTGAGCAGCGGGACATCCACATTTTTTCCCATGTGCAACTGGGCCCACTGGGCCCCAGGAAAGACCAAAGTCATTTAAGGCGATTTTTTCAAAAATGTGTTGGCAATTTTGAGGCGAGTGGTTTTTCGGAGGCATCGTTGCTGATGCTTCCGAGCACCCAGATCACCCAGACATCGACAGTTTGGTTTTGGCCTTTTTTTTGAGGAAAGTTGTTAATTTCCAAAGATGCTCATTGATTATAGTATATTAATTATAATACTCCCCCAAAGACATAGGAAAACAACATCCTGCTAAGGCTACATAGTGGATTAATGGCAAGTCACTGTTCTATCTAATTATCTGGGATTGTTTGGGGGTTATATATATATATACATACGTAGCTTTAAAAAACAGTCAAAGGTATTTCACCCCGCAAGGATCGTGAGGATTCTCAGCCACAGAGATACAGCACGCTCCATGGCGAACCGTCGCGCTGTGTTTGCTTGGGCACAGAATGCCAAAGCAAAGAAAGTGGACAAGGCTCTGGGGTGGCCATAGCGTGGTCAGAACGCGCGCACTTCGATTTAAGATATTTAAGGTACACGGTGTTTTTTTTGAAACAAAAAATCTAAGTTGGTGCCTTGATATCTCCAATAACTAGGCGAACATGGAAGATATAACATGATATAACTACAGTTTTCATATGTTTTCATGGGGTTTACACACCAACAAACATAACTAGGGGCTCCCGTTTCTCTATATTTCTGTCAAGGACGAGCTGGTAGCAGTTGTTTTCGCACATAAATCCCAATGACTTGACCATGGTTTTCGGATGTTTTCCAAGATGTTGCCAATGATCTCAGTAAATATCGGTATTACCCTCTGGTAATTTAACATAACTATGGAAAATCACCTTTTTTAATGGGAAAATCCACTATTTCTATGGCCATTTTCAATAGCTATGTTAGTTTACCAGAGGGTAATAGTGCCTATAATATGATTCATTTATACATATATGGCTATGGATCAATACCTATTATATAATACCATATTTTTAGTGGGTTATTCACATCCATGAATCCCAGCTATTTTGATGTGAACAGAAGGGGTACAAGGTTTTGACACACTGCCATATGGCTACCCATATGGATGTTTCCTAAAATGGGGCTACCCCCAAATCGTCCATCTTATCGTCGGATTTTCCCTTATAAACCCGCCATATATCCATCCATCCCAGCTCAGAATATCTCAGCCACCAGGAGCGGGGAAGAAAGGCTGAGACGCCCACGAAGCCTGTCAAGAGTTGCTTGGATCAACGCGGAATGGGTCGTAGGGACCATAGCCAGTAGCAAAAGACCCATGTGTTGGTGGATCACCATTCGTGAATCATCATGATTCACTAATAATTAACCACTATTGACCATCATTTCAACATATTTCAACCACTATTATTACCTATCATTTTAACCATGATAGGCCATATTTTCCCCAAAAATCATCACTTTTCTGCATTTTGTCCGGAGGCAAATCGCTGGCGGAGCTCCTCTGGGAAGAGGAACGAGGGCATGGCCCTAAACTGGAGGCCGGCTCAGAATTTCCATGACCTTCATGGATGGTTTAGCCCAAATTTTATGGCATCAAACTCCACTCCATGGCACCGGAAGATCATCACTGGCCCGTTGGGACGCCAACACTTCGGGATGTTTTTGTTTCTATGTTAAACATGTGTTGCCAAACGACGTTGCAAAAAGGACTTGTGACCTTGTGACCTTTCTAAGAAGCGATGTTACTGTTTTCTTTTTGTCTTTATATGATTCCTGGAACAAAGATATCAGAACTTGTTGGGCGTTCATCCTAAAAATCCATGGAATACCAGTGGATCCGGGTTGCCTGGTGGCTAAGTTTATCTCCGACCTTGTAGTTTGCAGGTACAAATGATCACTCCAGATTTTCTGATTCTAAAGAAAATGACACAGTTTATCATAATTTTGGATTTTAGATGATTTTATAATATTTTATGTAGTCTTCATGTGTTTTCATATGTTTTCATATCATGATATCATGATATTATATCTTTAAAAAGACGTCTCAGATGTCCATCAGTGTCACCTATCTTGGTTTCTTGAATGGTTTTCATCCGTTATTCGCGAGTTCATTTCCAGAGGAGCATCACAGAACAGTAATGGTTGTAGGACTTCATTGATATGGTAACCCCAAGCATTGTGTATCATATAGAGTGACAAAACAGGTTGAAACTCTTAAATTGCATATACTAGGCTTGCCTGTATCATCCTATATCCGTGTGTTAAAGTCATGGCTCGTCCTGCCGATATCCCAGAAGTGGAAATCTGCAGGATCCCTGCATCAATTTGATGCTGATAATAGTTTCGTCCAAAAACAAACAGAGAAACACATACAACTCATACAACTATAATCACTGATTATCTCGCTATCATTGGTTTTTTACCCTTCCTTTTTTTTTTGGTCTGTATATATATATAAAATTCTATATATATATATAATTATATATATAAAACACCTTTTCTGTAGATCGATCAGCGAAATCCGGAGCCCTTTGCTCCAGGAAGCCTTACTGGCCATCTTCAAACTCATCGATGCGGACAGCTCGGGGTCCATCTCAAAACTGGAGCTGATCGGAGCCGTCTATCGTGACTTGGGAAAAAAAGGGATGGGAAAATGCACGGGAAAACCATGGAACACACCAGAAATCAAGGGGAAACCATGGAAAAACTGGAGGCTTAGCGGCTAGGGGGGGTATTTCCAGTAAATGTTCCCTTAACTCAGTCCATAGCGACCTGGAAATGCGCAAAACTTGCGGTAAACATGGGCTGAACATGGCTGAAATCCTCTGCAAAAATTGGCAAAAGCATGACCGAAGAAATTGGCGTTCAAGCTCAAAAAACGTGAGGAATGAAGGGTTAGGCACCGCATTTGGGTTTAATTACCAGGGAAACCAGCAAAAATAATTTGAAATTGTGGATTGGGTCGAACATTGGGGCACCAATCGACCAACATTTGGCCATTTGGGCAGGCTGATTTTGAGCCACTGAGCCAATAATTAATGGTTAAGAGGGTTTATTAATGATTAATTAATGAATAATTATCGATAATAATCATTATGATTAATTAATTATAAATCGATAACATTAACCATTACTGGTTGGTGGTTTAGAACATTTCTCATTTTTCTATATATTGGGAATAGTAACACCAACTGACGAACTCATATTTTTCAGAGGGGTGGCTCAACCACCAAACCATTAATAAATGATGATAATTTCTTGTAGCTTGGTTTCACTGTTTTGGCAGGCCATCTTTTGCACAAGACTGACGAACATTTCGTCAATGACGTGATTCTCTGAGGTCATGCGCTGGTGGCGAGCTTTGTTCTCCAGGGACATGGAATCAATGCAGAATTGCTCCAGGTGGGGTCAAAAACAACAGTGGGAAGAGAAGTTTGTTTCACCAGCATCACTAGAAATGCACAATTCACATTATGGTATAGATACTTCTATACATAGATACAGAATGAACATATCAATATATGTATTATATGTGTGTGCATGTCCAAATTGTATGCACCAACCCAGCAAAAGAGAGGTTAGCAATGAAAGATATGGCTCAACATTGTTTCCACCAAAACAAAGTTTCAGAAGTCCCTCATTCTTCAGCCATACCTTGTGACTTTATTCATTTGAGGTTTGAATGGCTGGATGCCTCCAACATCACTTCACAAAAAAGGGGAGACCACAGCCACGATGCACATCTTGCACAATGGTGACTCCATCCGTGCCGGTTCGCGCTGCACAGGATGCCGGAGGACAGATCTGCATCAATGAGCAGAGTTTCGATGCAATCGACGACATCTTTGCATCTCGCCTTTCAGCGGGCCCTGGCCCTGGCTTTCGCTACAATGGAGGGCTCAACGGGCCGTGGGGCACAAAGATCCCACATTTGGATGATTTCTGGGAGGGGATCGAGGGGGCGGGACAAAAAAAGGGCATGACAATGGGGGATATCCCAACGAATTCTTTGCTGAAAGTAATTTAAAGTATCATGAACATACACATTGTACATGATATCTCAGGACAGAAGCGAATTATTCAAACATATTCAACACATCCAGGATCCCACAATTATGAAAACATCCATGTATCTTCCAAGGATAGCATGGCGGGTGGCAGTTCCCGCGTGAACTACTCCGATTTCTCTGGCTACTTCCGGCGTGTAGCTGCTGTATGCTTGGCAGTTGAAAAGGAGGAGGCCCGGAGGTGTGAGGATGTTGAGACTTTGTGCTGGAAGGATGCAACTTGAGATTATTAATTATTATTATAATATTATATTATCATATAATCTCATCCCGCGTAATATTCAACACCCCCCAGAAACCATGGTTTAATAGAGGATTGACACATATTTGGAACTATATTCTTAATATTCGGGGATGGGGATTATGATGATTCTTGGGCATAAACAATAAGGAATTCAGAGCGGGAATGAGCATAAACCGCATTGAACTGAATCATGCAACCATCATCAATGAACCTTCCAATCGTGTGAAGGTGCTAGCTTGGTCCACTCACGATGTGCACTTGATCCATCAAAAATACCCTGATTGGTTTTATATAGATGTTGTAGGGGCCAACCACCTGGTTTAATGGTGATTATTCTAACACAGACTATGAATATGTGCACAGGTATAATAACCAGAATAATGTGATGGAATACGGATAGCATTGGTTTTCTGCAGGCCAAGATGCGCGAGGTTTTCAAGCTCATTGATGTAGATGGAAGCTCGGCTGTTTTTTTGTGCGTGGTTTTCCGCATGATTTTTGTTGGGTCGGACCTGTCACAATGGCATGAATCGTCAGATAAAGTATGTATGCATAGACAATGTGGGGGGGTCCCCAAGATAGCCAAGTTGGTGCAGATAAGAACTAGGGTTTATGGGGAATATCTATCTATCTATCTATCTATCTCTATATATATATATACGTAGTTAGGCGGGGGTTATAAACCAACTTATAACTAGTGGGCCCCACTATATATATATATGTATATGTAGATATAGATTATACGCTTAAAAATGGTGGATTGTCCAGACAGCCATGCTCTGTTTGCCAGAGTATATGGGCTACACGGGTAGGTCCATGAAAATCTGGTTTTCTCCAAGGGCAAAGATGCCTCCGTGCTTTCTGGTTTCGACGTTTTCATTTCCAGGAGGTGAAATGGGGGTCTAGCATTGACCCTAAATTTGATTAGTTTGATACAGCTTGATATGCATAAAAGTACCTACAAAAACAGTGCAGATTCGCGGGAATTGGCCATTGATGTTCATGCCTTTTATTCCATTTTCTACCAGCCAAGATTGTCCCATCTGGTGTAGACCCATCTGGTCCCATCTTTTTCGTGCTGAAATAATCGACTCCTGCCAATTTCCAGGATGTTAGTTCGATGATACTTACATAAAGAATGTCCGGTTTCCCACTTTTATCTATTTTGGGCTTCTAGATCATAGTAGTATATACCATCTGATTATATTTTACGGTTTGCTAGGGAAAATAACCATTTGCGTAATGGGTACATCATCATAAACAATCGAACTAACTTGGCCATGGCTTCCATAGCTGTGTTAGGTAACCAGAGGGTAATGAGATTTTATAGGGATATCATATATATAATATATGCTTAAGATTGCTTAAGCATATTTTTCTAATGGGGGACTATAGAAACCATTTATAGGGATATCATGAAGGGGGTAGCCATAGCTACCTTGGCCTCTGAATGCTTCAGCAACAATGGCTACCTTGGCGACCATAGCTACCTTGGCAACCATATACACATCTACAAATATACAGATATACATAATACATCATAATACATCATAATACAAAGTATATATAATATATAATAAGAGTCTAAAAAAATAACACTATATACAATACTATCTATTATAACATATATAGTAATATATTAATAATATATTTCATAATATATATATATATATATTGTGCTTAATGATATATATATAATAATATGCATAGTTATTTTCTATATATGCATAATAATATGTATATATATAATTAATAATATATATATATAGTTGATATTTATATATATCAATTATATATATGCAACACTATATATATATATATAATTGATATATATGTATATACACATACATATGGAATTATGTACCCATTTTAGGCCTATGAACACAAAACCGCCGAGGCAATGGAGCCGTGTCGAAGTTGGAACTGGTCGCGGCCATGCAGAACAGTTCACGGGCTGCGAGCTATCTCTTTCCAAGCGTCAACACACGACGCACGGTCTCGTGGAATGGCGGTCCCAACAGGGGACTGACATGTTGTGTTTTTTTAGGTGTCTCAATAACCTTAGGTTGATGATATTTGATGATACCAAAAAAGACACGTAAATATTGAAAATGATACTTTATGATAGTTGAAAAAATGATGATTTGGTGGTTCGTTCGTTTTTCGGGGGTGATGTTATCCAATATGTTCGGGGTTGTCATAGTCCCCAGGAACCAACGATTTTTTTTTGGGAAGATTGTCCGATGCATCCAGGAGTTAGATGAGTATTGGGACCCATAAACATCACTAGAAACATGCAAACATCAGGGTAGGGCATCCTGGGATCTTTTCCAGTAGACCTCTGCTTGGGTTAGGGTTCTTCGATGGTTTGGAAGGATGTTTTCAGTTTTCAACATGAATTGGAATGTAGCACGGATCCCACTCTCTTATCCTGCCCATGGCAAGATTCAGTAGGACATCTATTTGACCAACATTCTTTTTACTGTACATATGTTTATTTGATATACACTTCCAAGACAAAAAACGTAACCTGAAAATCGAGAAGGAGCACAAGTAGCGGCAACGTAATATACCATGATTGTTGCAGTTTCAGCAGGATTCACCATTATTGTTGCAGTTTCAGTAGGAGTCACATCTTTATCCTTAGATTAAGATTTATCCTTTTGGAGCTTGCCATGATTTTGGTCAGGAAATGTCCCACCGAGGAAATGTTTTGGAAGATGAGACCAGCCTCTTGGAGAGGGGAATCAGTTGAATTTCTAGAATCCAAGTTAGGGTCAAACATCGGAAAAGTACTGTAACTTAACTCATGTCTCATATGTTCTAAACCAATTTAGGCGGCAATATTTCATTTTGAACCATATTCAAAAGCAAACTTGCTGGTGATACTACAGTATTGCCCGTCATATCAGTGATATATGCACGGTTCTTGAAATTTCTTGAAACATATGTTTCCGCATAAAGTGTTGGTTTAATGTTTGATCTTAGGATTTCACAAAATCAGTCGAACAAGCACATGATTCTGTTTTGAGGCAACATAGGATGCAGCATGACAATCACTCCCATGATGTCCCTTACGTCTTTTGTAGGGTAAAAACCTGCCTGGAAATCGCCAGGTTATGACCTGGTCTGTTCGCTGTATGATCAGATTGCAGCTGGAAGAAGACGCATCAGCTGGCAAGAACTTTGGGATTTCAGCGGGCTGAGAAGGCATTAAAACCTTGGGAGGGCCCGAAGTAAACTCACAGTTTTTAAGTGAAACTGAAAAAATCAGAAAACATTTCCATAGTACATGTTAGTTCACTGGAGGGTAACTGACAACATTGATGATTTAGCGTAATGAACCATCAATTAATATCGGCATATTTTATGGGGAATTGATAGATATAACATTGATATAACGGGGTAATCACCCGACTTCGCGACGTCAGAATGATGATATATATATGTATATATATATATATATATGTATATATATATATATATATACTTAGTATATCTTAGTATACAGTATATATATATAATATATGTATATATATATATATATACACATAGATATGGTACTTGTATAAATACTTATATGTAGACCCTCAGAGAAACTCATCTCGGGATGGGTCATGGTCAAATATGGAAGGTCCAGCCTTAGATGGGACTATACATAAAAGAAATATGGGTGGCTCCCTGAGTCGTGAAATGTGAACTGTCCCAATATTGTAACTTTTCACCCTAAACAACATGCATGTTCTTTGGTAGTGAAACTCACCCCGGTATTTGTGGTCGCTTTGGGTGCCAGTTTCGGGGGTAACCAGCTGATGTAGGTACAGTACAGAAACAGGATACTGTAGTCCGGTGAAGAGACAACAAAGATCAAACAAATGCAGGAGTGGTGCAGTGTACTTTCCTCCAGTATCCAGCATTGAAGATATTAAAGTGATTACTTTCCTCCAGCGGTGAACATGAATTTCCCAGCACGCGCATGCTGATGGTGATCCCTGCAGATCTTCGGGCCCCCCGAATCCAGATTGCTGGTCAAAGGGAATGTGGTAACCCCAATGCCATGAACTATGAGCTATCCCCAAAATTGCCATGCGTGGCTAGATAAACCATCACAAATTGAGATCATTTTTTGTGGTAAGTGGGTTTCTATTCATCACAAATTGAGTAGTTATGGCAATGGGTCTATATACCACCTTACCTCCCAGCTCTTGGGCTCAGGACTTTAGAAACTACCTCACGACTCGCTTCTCAGATGTCCTAGAAGCCTGGCTGTTCCCAGTGCAGCGCATGTTCTAAACGTTTCTGTGCATATATAGATATACATATATTTATGGCACTGCATCGCATTGCATTGCAGTATTGACATTGCATAATATTGCATCACACTAACATGCCTATATCAATATACACGCAGGTACATGTTACATATATATATATAATATATATATATATATCAAGATATATACACGCGGATATGCCACACTCAATTAGCCAATACATATATACTGTACACATTTTGGCAGATTTTATTGTGGAACCTTTCCATTTTTGCAGCGCCGGGGTAGCGACTGTACCGTCCGCCGGTCCGAGAAACTGAGGACAGAACCCCTTCCACAAGCAGCGCCAGTCCGCTCAGTGCGGCGTCGAGTAGTCCTAAGAGTGTCAGTAGCCAAAACGAATCTTGGTACCAAGGGATCCAAGGCAGGTGGTTTGGAACATGGCTGGATGATTTTCCATTCAGTTGGGAATGTCATCATCGCACGTGACGATATTGTTCAGAGGGGCTCAACCAGCAACCAGCGATCTGGGGATCTGGTAAATCCAAGGAATCCATGGGTCGGAGCCGCGAATCTAATGTGCTGGATGGTGGTGACAAAGTGGAGGATCATCAACAGTACTTGTATTCTATGATATTATTCATCTACATACATAGATATAGATACATCTGCATACATACAATACATACAATACATACAATACATACAATATAATACATATAATACATATAATACATACAATACATACAATACATACAATACATATAATACATATAATACATATAATACATATAATACATATAATACATATATGTATATATTACTATAGTATCATATATCATATGATTATATATTATAGTATTAGATATTATAGAACTGTACATAATTAGAGTTATGCACATGTTTATATCTACCAAACAAATCAAAAAAAACATCAGCTCATTCCACACCGGCGTCACAACTTGCTGGGTCTCCAGATCCACTCGTCGCGTCGGCCGAGGAGAGATCCAAAGTGAAGGTCCTGGTCTTAGCCCCGGGCTTTTCACAGAACCCGCAGCCAGCATCCATGCTATCTCAGGTCTTTGGGCAGAAACCAGACCTGGGGATGACTTCATATGGGGATGACTTGGGCGACTTAATGGGATTTAATGGGATTTAAGGGGACTTAGTGGGATTTAAGATGATTTAAGGGGATTTAATGGGATTTAATGAAATTTCATGGGGATATCATGGGATATATATAGTCAACCATGATTAATTTCGTGGGAAGATTGATGGGACTATAGCAGGCATTAATGGGGATATAATTTTTTGGGCGGCGCCGTGGCCTGGCTCAACTGATTTTTGACAGGTTTCTGAATGGGTTTGAAAATCTGCTTCAAAACGGTATATTTGATGTGGAAAAGACCATGGTTTCCTTTAATTAATCATAGTTTAAACCATGGTCTTTCCAACTGATGTTTCATTTAATTATGTTCTTTAATCAGTGAATTGAATCGGTGCCTCCAACTTGCAATAGTTTAAGCAATGCAGGTTGAGGAATCCATAGTTCAGTTGATTTTTGCAATTTTGTGATTCATGACATTGTCAAAGACACTTTCTGAACAGTTTTCAGCGCATGCTCAGAAACCTGGGTCATGATGGTCATGGTGCTTCTCGAGACTCAGATATGAATTTGACATCCATTTGAGATGTGAACCTGTATCGAAGATGTGGATTTTTCATTGCCAAGCTCGTTGAATCTTCTGAGAGCCCGTGCTGATGCCTCGGAGTTCGATGAGGGTATCAACCGTGGTTGCCTTTTCATGCTGCAATATCCAGCTTGCGCCATGCTTTTCCAAGGCAGGTTTCCAACTTCAATGGTTCACAGACTTGCCGGAGTATGCAGATGATGCTTGGCCAAAGAAGCTGGTTGACGTTTGCCAGTTGCGGTGACAAACCTCTGCTATGTTATTGATTCACTAGGGAAGCTAAGTATGTTGGGACAAAGGCCAGTTCCAAGAGTGACAACGGTTCTCAACCCTCAAGCAGAGATGCAAGTTGCTTCTACCCCCCACTTGTTTGTGACTTTGTGTTCAACTAGGTATTTGTCAGAGGGTGAGGTCAATTTGGTTCATCAGCAGTTTCTTTCTTGGTTTTGCCACTGCTCAATGTGATATTCTCAAAGGCAGTTTTGAATATATTCAGAATATGAATCTATCTGAAGCAGGCTGAAAATGACCCCACTGGCAAGATGATATGTCCACTTCCAGTGCATGGTTGGCTAACATCATTACCCTGCGCTAATCAAACATGGCTTTCTGGAACATCACCCCTTTAGTTCGATGATTGATTATCCGACTATCCCGTTCAAATTATGTGCTCAAATGTCCATTTCGTTCGAGGATTTCCCAGTTGTCCATGTCTGATTACTTGAGGGTTACCATCATATAGTATATATTATATATATAATATTTTTTTCTGATTATCCCATGATTATCATATTATATATTGTCATATTCCCATTTTATATTCCATTCCAAATCCTCAAAAAATGGTCCCCAACTTCCCATGCCTTTCCCACCGGCAGGAAGGCGCCCGGCTGACGTACCACACGGTGGCTCCGTTTCTGACGAAGATCCACGAGGAGATCCTCCGCCTGAAACCCACGGCCATCCTCTGCGCCTCCCAGGGCGGCGCCTACTTGGCCTTTCGGATGCGCCGACTCGGACCTAGCTGGAGGAAATGTGGAGAGTTTATCTATGTTTATATGTTTTATATATATATACATACTATATATATATTATATATAATAATTATATATGATCATGTATTACACTGGTTAACACGTATGGAGATTCATGAACAGTGATGTTGGTTTTTGATACTAGGTTTAAGTATCCCTAAATGATTTGGGGGGCAATCATTTTGAGCCGTATCCGGCTGGAAAAAGTGACCAATCATGGTGTGGTTAGGAGTCAAGGTTGCCCAGTTAGGTGCTGAAGGGGCAATGCTTTGGACCTGGTAACACGAAGACTTCAGGAATTCCATGGCCAAGTGGTCCAAGTTTATGCTTCCTGGGTAGTTTTATATGTTTTCGTGGCTAAGATTCTAAATATCTGGAAATCGGAGTTCATGTCTATAGGTCATTCCATGCCGGACCCATCTCAGGTGGGTTTGTGGCAGCTTGGTTATTGGAAGGCCGGGAGACACGGCTGGGATTGGGGTACTGCCATGGCAAGGGTTTTTTTTGGGGGGATTGGGAACTCATTGGGAAGCTGCAAAAGTTCAAATGCTTCCCGATGGTTCAGTGAAATCGAAGCTTTTGATGGCTTCAGAGATCTTTGGAGATTTCCACTGGTACAAAACTACTGTTTACATCTGTTTACCCGTCCACGTGACCGTGATCTTCTCCCTTCCTGCCGCACGCAGGGGCCCAGCATCATGCTCAACGCTCATCCCAGCTTGCCCATGCGACTGCCGGGCAAGACTCCGGTGGTCTTGGCGCATGGCTCCAACGATGAGGTCTGGCCGGCGCTGCTGGGCCCATGAAGTGATGATCAGCACCAAAAAGCTCATAGATGTTCATTAACTAAGCACATCACATCTAAACACACAAAAAGTGTTTCAGGATTTTAGTGGTTTTACCTCAGCGAACCACAATTTCATCATTTCGAGCCCCTTAAAAAAATGATATGTGTTTTGGGAAATCGTTCGTGTTTTCCCACACGTTTTCAGCTCCAAAACGTGCGCCGTCGAAGTTTTTTTTCTTTTCTCCATTTGTAATGCGTATGCATGTGAACATGAACGTTAATACCCCCCCACCCGCCCACCCCCCAACCTAGCACCGAGTCAAAAAATATGTTGCTATATGACGGAACAATATACTATGCATGTGAACACGTAATATGCAAGCCCAAGAAAGATATCGTTAATGTGGCATCAATATCGTAAGCATGTGAACATGAACGTTAATACCCCCCACCCACCCACCCACCCACCCACCCACCCACCCACCCACCCCACACCCTACTACCGAGTCAAACATTATGTTGCTAAACGACAGAATGCAAGAATATGCGCGCCTACACGTTCGGTTTTCGACCTGGAGGCAAAAACATACATAAAACCTATATATAGGTATTGCTATTTACTGGTTGGTGGTTTGGAAGATGTTGATACATTTTTTATTTTTCCATACATTGGGAATGTCATAATCCCAAGTGACATCAACTGACTTTCATATTTTTCAGAGGGGCTCAAGCACCAAGCAGTTGAAGCAACGGCCCATCTCAGTCGTTTCACGGTGCCAGGTGTATCTCTGGAGACGGGAAGACCTAGAAGACTTGGCAATGACCGCTTCACCCAACCAATGCGCCTTGGCCGTGAAGATCCGTGAAGCATGTGGGGTCGGACACGTCGGACACCGGCGATTTGTGGAGGCATCCAAACATCCAAAAAATGATCAACTGTTGAGAGGATTATGGATTTTAGGCAAGTAATTACCATTGGAAAATATTGGAAAGATATCACATGTTGTTTGATGACGGTTAATCGCCAACGTATGGCGATAAAACATCAGCCGCCAATCAAGATGAAGATATTCTGGTGATTTTACGGGATTTTAGTGTACTCATACTCATCTGTTGTGGTGTGACATTCTCGACAAATCAGCTGGAACATTAGTGTGAGAATTAATGAGCATGGGTTGAAAATTTAGGCCCATACAACCGCAGATGTTGATGATTGTGAGATGTTTATGGCATCCAAGGGGGTACACAGTGGCCCGCACCTCCAAACTCAATGTAGTACAGCTATATCCCACAATTGGGTATGGTTTATAACAACCCGAAATTGTTGATTCTCGGCTATGGTTCATGATTGAACTTCTATTGTAAACGAGTTGGTCACTTTTATTTCAGCAGTGAGCTATCCTCTTTGGGCACCACAGTATTTCACCCGAACGCATAGAGTCTTGGGCAAAAACCCTTGGTTTGGTCGTTTGGTTGTACTACCCAACTCAACCCAAAATCGGATGTTTTACCATGTTTTACCCGCATCCAAGAGCCAGAATGATGATTCCTATATCCTATATATTCTACATTATTCTACTTATACTTGATGTTTTTTTTGTACATCGTCACCACGAAATCTGCCGAGATCAGATCCTTGGCAGCCAGGTTTCCTGTACTACACCTCCAACAGTGGCTATTTGGCCTCCGGCTCGCTGACGCGTTTGGGGGATCGTCATGTGATGCAGTCCATTCTCTCCAACGATTGCGCCTTGGAGCTGGAAATGTGGTGACTGGGGATTCTGGAGAGTCAACTTGGTGAGGCAGAAAAAAACGGAGGCATACAATGGATAAGTTCATGATTATTAATGTTATATGGGTATATAATAATAATATAACAATCAACAGGGGTGTTTGATACTAGGGGGTGGGATTATTGTAGTACCCCAGAAAATGAATGAAAAAGATCTTACCGTCATTTACCGCTACTTTAGCAGGACTTGAATTTACTGTTCGTTTTTTTTTGTTCCACCTCGAAATCTGCCAGAGTTCGCCCATGTTCCCAGGTCTACCGCGCCTGGTAGATGCAGCGGTGAGTTCCATTGGACCAGAGATGTTTATGCTGCAGAGCTGGCGCTGGCAACTGGGAGAGGATCGCTTAGAAGCACAACATTGGCTAGGCACGGGTGGATCATGGATCCGGATGGCCCAGCGAAGACTCAGGGGAAACTCAGGTGACGTTTCGAGTCATGACGTTTGCTTTGAAAAAGGTACCATGTCGTCGCATTTCTATGCCATGCCCATAGATTCCCAGGCCAGACATGATCACAGTGGATCGGGATACTGAACGGCTCACATCTGGAGGTTATTCCTTAGAACGACTGCGGAGATTTTGGACATCACCAGGGAAGCAAGGGCGTGATGAGAAATTGTACCAGGTTCCCAAAAATAGCGAGGACCATGGGGACCACTGGGGCTCTGGGCTGGTTGTTTCGGCGTAAACCAGCAGCTTTTTAGATCCAATCTTGTCAGAAATATATTTGGCACTGTGGGATCACGCGAAGTAAAGTAATTTCATAAGATTTCATAATATATATTCATAATTACATATATATATAGGTATTTATATATATAATTTAATATACACACACTATACACACAGTATTATATACTCATAACTTCAGAAAATCCAGGGTTTTGTTGGACCCATAGATGCCCCGCTTTCTCCACAAACCAGTCCTTGCTCGCTCCAGGAGTTCAGAAAGGTCACCAGCATCTTCAGGTCTGAGCCGCCTCAGGCCCCTGCGTATATGTCGCTTGTCCTTTCCAAATACCCTCTGGTAAACTAACATAGCTATGGACAATCACCATTTTTAATGGGAAAATCCACTATAAATGGTGATTTTCAATAGCTATGTTGAATTACCAGAGGGTACCTAGCTGTTGCCATCCTGAAATGTTGACATGCGTCAAATCACTGATTTGAGTGATAAAGATGATGTATAAACATGTATTTCACAGGTGTGATTGCGGAAAATTTGTACTTGGCTATTTGACTCAAGTGATCCTGGAGTATAATTTTGCTTTCTCTCTAGGCTACTTCAGTTCCGAGACACAAACAGATCTCTTATCCAGAACTTATCCACGAATTTATATGGAATTCTTGCAGGAACCCCCTTATGTTTGGGAAGCAAAACCACGGTTTCTTGCATATGTTTCATTCAACCAACCGACTGATTCAGGGCATCCCAGCATTTTGCATAGTATTTCCTTGTTTCACTAGTTAAGCCCTCATGTTTTGTTTGCTAAGACTCAATTTCTACTCCTTAAAACCCATGTTCTTGTTGACCACCAAAGTCCAAACCAGCCCAAATCCTTGGCTCAGGTTGTCTTCTCAAACCAGTTGGGAAAGGCTGCCGATTTACAAAATCGAGCGCGTTGAAAACGGGTGTCAGATGGACGCACGGTGGAGAGCATGAGTCGATCTGAGCGTGTGCGGCGTGGGGTGTAGGGAAACAGCTTGCAGTAAGGATTGAACTAACAATAAAAAGAGATTGAAACAACAGACGCGGAATATATTCTACCAAAAGTTCATAAAATGATAATTTTACATTGCCAGGTTAGATTAAGGGTACCCATGTGCTGAGCTGAGCTTTCTGGTTTCTATGGTATGGAAGATGCTTCGGAAGTTGGATTCACCAAAGTGGGGATGGGTCAAAACCGCCATACGATTGGGGGAATACACGAATCCATTAAACACTGGTTGGTGGTTTGGAACATTTTTTATGTTCCCCATGCTTTTGGTTTACCAAATTTAGGATTTACTGCCGTTCTCCTTTTGCTCATTCAGCACGGCTTTCTGTTCTATGACCTCCTGTCGACACTGCCAAAAGTGGGAGGTCGACAGAGGAGGCCTTT
>Ga0126342_10009000_pt1 | contig 17889 bp, 24 predicted proteins | sample Cyp1metagenome_FD_92528 | JGI IMG/M metagenome (GOLD analysis project Ga0126342, IMG submission 92528) | Coral microbial communities from Lord Howe Island, Old Settlement Bay, Australia - Cyphastrea 1 metagenome | ecosystem: Host-associated > Invertebrates > Cnidaria > Coral ... | reverse complement strand
TTGAATTGCGCTAGGGACCGTTTTTGCAACCAACAGCTCAAGGGCCCTAAGTCAGGGTAGTTTGAACCAAAGCCACACGCCAAGGAACATGGTGTAAGGATCTAAATGATCTCAAACTCACACAGGTATGAAGCATTTAATGCAATGCAATGCAATGTAATGTATGTATTATTGTGTGTGTGTGCATCTCTCCTGTCTTGCCTCATCACCGGTGGATGTAGTGGCTGTTGATCTGCCCGCGTTTTCAGCTGCCTTTCGTCGTGAGCGTTGCTGCATGACATTTCTCACAGGTTTGAAGGTGTCAAGTGAAGTCACAATTAAGCCAATCCTTCTACAAAAGAAAAATGTATGCCTTTGCTACATCAAGAAAATCCGCATGCATTTGAACGCGAGTCCTAACACTTATCTTGAGTCAGCTGGCGGGCCTCTCTTGCAAGGTCGCTGTTGTCATCTTTCTTGTCATCTGGATGTGGCTCGGGAGCAGTCTCTGGTTTCTCCTTACGGCCCTTAGCTGAAGTTGCCACAGGACATCTATGTATACTCTATATTTCACATAACCTTCGGATACCTTTGGATACCCTTGGCATTTTGGAAACCTGTCTCTTGTGGATTGATGATTGGGTACTTTAGGCGACATCACTGGGCACTGCAGCGCGTAGTGAAAGCATGAGCAGGTTCTGCCCTACAAAGATGTTGCAAGCAAATTATCTCGATATCATTTGACTCTCTCTCTCTCTCTCTGAGGAACAGGCTTTTCTTCCACAGCGCATCTCTACTCTTTCATCGAGAAACTCTACGGTGCCCATCTGGATTGCAGCAGACTTGCCTTAAAATGTGTGGGTGCAAAGGAGCCTTTCCAGCACCCACTCTGCACGAGTGTCAACATCTGACAGTTTTAAGTGCAAAAGCAGCTACTTTTCTCTTCTTCAAATCGGGCAAAGCCAAACTTCAGAGTACGGTCCAGGTGCACATGGGTGACCTCACAGTCAAGTAATGCGCTTTTTGACAAAAGCCTCTTGCAAACTATGGGAAAGTCCAGAGGAGCTGCTTTGCCGAAGGCCAGCTCAAGCATGGCTTTCACATCGTGCCTCGGGTGTGTCGAGTTAAATTCTGGTACCTCTTCTTTCGTATGAAAAGCATCCGCAAAGTGGTCAGCCAGTGCAGTCTAGCAACTTTGACACTGCTTTTGGGAGCTGGGCCAGATGAATAGTATTTTCATCGCGCCTGGATTGTTTGAGCAGCTCTCGCAATGATCGCAAAAGCCAATTGACGTTTCGTTGTCTTGGTGCTAGCCAGCTCGTCAAACCTAACCCTTGTCAGTTAGATCAACTACAGTAGATGGTTCGGTCACAGTACTCCAAAGGGAGCTCCGACCAACCACTTTCAACAAGGCGCGGAATGACGCCGTCGCTGAGCCGCAACCTTTCTCTTCTGGAAGTTTGTTCGCCTCAGTCACTGGGGAGTGCGAAATTGCAACAGGCCGTTTCGCATATTCCTTGCATCTGGCATCTTCCACACCAAGAATCCATTCTTTGCAGCTGCCCGCTTCAGGTGCCGATCGCGCTTCTTCTTTGGATCCCTCCAAGTTCCAACCAGGCACGAGTTTCATAAAAAGGTCTCTCGTTTACAGCGCATTTACCTCGCGCCCTTTATCTCTGACAATCTCTCACTGGAGCAGGTGACTGAAGATCCTGCCCAGCACGACTGAACTTGAGGCTTGAGGCACCCACTGTTTAGCTTTCCTGTTTCCATGTGGCATTCCATGCAGTGAGCCCTTGATGCAAATGTCTAGCTATATAAGTCTGACAGCAGGAAGCTTCGTGACTAGCACCTTCAGTGGCAGGCAGACAGGCAAATCTATGCTTTGAGTTTGTTGAAGTTTGTTCAGGAAACTTAACTGCAGTGCGAAAAATTGGGGGTCTCCACCTAACATAAACTACCCTTGGAGCAAAGAAGTTGCGCTCAACCCTTGACGGCCATCTGCAGTGGCAGTGCCCAACTTGAGTCTACTCTAAATGCTCGCAAAATCGCCAAACATTCTTTTCTCAGCTGCATTGCTAGCTGACTCGTGATATTGTGAGACAGGGCCGCTAGTTTGCAACTTGGTTTTGCACAAGTCTGTGACTTGCCAAAGTGGTTCTGCGACTCTTCCACCATGAGATCAGGCTGCAAAACCATCATCTGGGGTTGCGAGACTGGAAGCTTCCATGCTGCTTTATAGCCATTGAAAATATGGTAGATGACAATCTCTGTTGCACAACGCATTGATCAGTGGCACTGATACCAGGACGTGATTGGGTGTGTATGTGCTTAAACTGCTTAAACACAAGCCAACAAAATGGGATGACCCATGATGACCTCTTTTTCCATCTTTTTCCGTTGATCTTATTGAATGTCCCGCCTTTGGCTGACCTGGGTTTGGTACCACACAGGCTGTCTGTCGGGATCACCCGTTCACAAATCCCCAGGTACATCCAGATACCGCATACTCCTTTCCAGTTTGAACCACTGTTTAATCAAAGTCCGTATAGGGCTGGCATTTAGTTTTATAACGTGTAATTGACTCATCTGTCCTCTCATTTGATTTCTCGGTGGCTTTTGGGGCTGGCTATCTTCCAGCTCTCCAAACATTTCGACTACGGCCAATAGAAACTTGGCTCTACTTTGATGCCATCGCATTGCTTCCTGAGAAGCATCAAGCTTGCTGATTTCTTTGGCTGTCAGCCGTGAATCCGACCCCGACGCATTAATGAACTGAAAAGGTGCCAAGTACGGGTACAATTAGGAAAATGAGCGGTACAGTATACATATGTATAAGCTGTAAACACTGTATAAGTCGTTGAATATGTTAAACAAGTTAAAAGTTAAAAAGCGTGCAAGAGTTTTCTACAAACGGGCAAACAAATGATGGTATGAATTGAATCAACTCACACGTCAGCAAGACTTGGGCCTCGAGTTACGCCAGGGGCATCTTGGGGCCAAATGGAAACAGGAAAAAGTGGTCCGTGAAGCCCTGCGGCTGCACGCTCACTTTGCTCACTTTGGCACGCAGGCGCCCAAGTTTCTTACTCGCACCTGGCGCGGCTTGCGGGAAGAAAATCGAAGACACGTTCATCTCAATAAGACTCGATAAGACTCAATAAGACTCAATATATGAGACTGTCTCAGGCCAGTTATATAAGATTCAACAAGACTCAATCAATGCGTTGATGTGTATTGATCAATGGGTCAAGTCATTCGCTGGGTGCTATATATCTAATATGTAATATACACACACATATACATATATACAGTATATCAGTATATATATATATATATATATTATATTATGTAATAATTATACTATATATATATAGTAACACAACAAATTGTAAACCTGCATTCAATCTGCACTGCGGCCTTGATGTACGCCTCCTGTTTCGCTGCTGTGTCTGATGCGTCTTTCAATGCTAATTCACCTTCATAGCCTGCACAAGAAGCAAAAAAACAACAAAGCTGGCAGAATTGCTATAAATCGATATAAATTGCCTATAATATATATATAATACATGTCACAATTTTTAGACCCTGGCCACGGGGACCCTTGCAGGCACTGCAGCAAGGGCTTGAAAGTGTGTTGTCAACCTTTTGTCACACCGCCAAACAGCAAGCCCGCCTAGCCTATGTGTATCTGATCGAAGTTGAGCTCTACATAGCCAAGGAAGTCATCAGCTTTCCCAGTGTCCTCCACAACTCTCACTATATCGTAGCTGGATCTGGATCAAGGATGGCCAAGGCATAGCTGGAGCTGCCGGCATGCCAACACTTTTTTTCGGCTGTTTGACTTTAGCTTTGCTGGTGCCATTCCCAGCCGACAGAGGACCAGCTGATGAACAGCCCGAATTGTACTGCAAACATGCGACCAGGGCAGTTGCATGCAGGCACATTGGCCCGATCGTGGCCAATCCAACGATGCATTTTGAAGGCCTTGGGCAGTTAACACCCCCACACAGCATCGCTCAAATATCACGCAGGGCACCCCACCCATGGAAGAATTCGAACAAGCAATGAATGCGTCTAGGGCAAAGGATGAAAACAATGTGCCACAGCTCCTGAGTCTTCAGTGGATTGACCTGCTAGGCCCCAGACAAGCTGCTGGCATTCTGGGGCTAAGTTTTTGCATTTACATGCGCATAAGATTGCATAGGAGGTCCTGCCTCTCCCTGCTGGAACGCGGTGGCCCTTTTACCTTCACAGGTAGAAGACTCTCATCAATCCTTTTGCTTATACTGTGACTGGTTTCCTTGCAGAAAATCAGGGTGTACCACGTGCTAGTACTGGTGATTCACCACTGATGACAAATTTTGGATTCTAAAGTGCTGACGCCAAAGGATTTCGTCCTGCCTCTTGCCTTTGAGGCCACCGAGGCCGCCCATGCCGCCCATGCCGCCCATTTTTTTCTTATTAAGCAAGCCTACAGAATCAGCAGCGGAAAGTGATTCATATCCAAGCCTTCTGGGACGAGAAAATTCTGAGCACGGGGCTGGCAAAATCACTTTTGCCAAACTTCCCTCTGTTTCCCATACCGCCAAGGCCAGCTGATCCTGATGAGAAAATGCCCAAGCCAACCACTGCAGCGTAAGCCCTCACACAAGCAACAGCGTCGGCCTCCTTTCTTTTGCTTCATGAACTGGTAGCCTGGTGGGCTTCGCGCTTCTTGTTTGGTTCCAATTGGAGTCAAACTGGGTGGAATTAAGGCCATTCTGGCAATCCAACCCGAGCATTTCTTGCTACAAAGTGTTGCAAAAATACACATATTATGGCAGTAATAGAATTGGAACCATGTCTCAAAGAGTCACCGACTGCCATCTGACGACATCGGTTACTTTGCGCCATTTAATGCTTTTGCAGTCCCTCCGCCTCCAACCCCTCGGCCCACTAGCCTAGAAGCAGAAGAACTGCACAAGCCATGACTGGAAGCTTGAAGTTGGAGAATGGATCGCTAGCAGGTGGTGGTGTGTACACCTGCACAACAGCTGGCAAAATGCTCCCATCATAACGCAGAAATTAAGCCTGGTTTCCCTTACCCTTCTTGCTCTATTCTAAGCTTCATGGAGTTGAACTGCCGTGGCTTTGCCCTCGCCATGCCCAGCCTGCATCAGGACTTCCAAGATCTCAACTTCTTTCCCATCTGCCGATAGCAAAGCGATCAAGTCTCCGTGCTGCTTCCTTTGTACCTGGAGATAGATCAGGTCACACTTGGATAGATTGAAGCTCTGACACTCGAAAACCCAGCCGACTTGTATGCCACCTGTGCTCTGCTTTTGTGCCAAGAGAAATCTAGCGGGGTAGCCAAGGTGAGCACAGCCCAGTCTCGAACGGCCGTTCGCTGACGTCGCCATATCACATGACCACCAGCACCTCTCACGCACAAACGCAAACGTTGGAGCTCAAGTCCCCTTCATTCAAATGCGCTTGGTTTCAGCTGCTTGGCAATGGAACAGCTTGCCTGTCTCTCCGGGACGCCGCCGTCCGACATGCTGGCTCATGTTGAGTGCCTATTCAAAGTAGGCTCCACAATTTCATCCATGATGATTGACAGACTGGTGGGCTGAGATGGGCTGAGTGCCGTACCAAAATAGAAGAGAAGGAGTCAGCTGGGTCTGAAGGATGCTTTTGCAAGCCAAGCACCTCGGCCGGATCAGCTCCGCCGCCGCTCGCCGAAGTCTGCTCTTGGAAGTTTAGCTTCTAAGCTTCTACCAGGTTTTGCGCCTAGGTAGGCCTTAGGCTATCCAAACGTCTTTTTCACTATACAATGAACCAATGCATGCCACGCCGTTAACAACTGATTGCCATTCCATGACATTCCAAGATTCCCAAGCGAACCGTGACACACAGGAGCTCTCAATTGCAGTCCCAGGAGCAAACCCTCGGATGGCTGCCAGTTCAACAGGGGCCTTGCTGTGGAAGGATGCCCAGCTCAAAGTGTGATGCCATGTCCAAGCCAGCGGACCTTCATCTCCGCAGCATACGGGAATTTCTTCTCTAACTCGCAATCCTTTCGGTTCTTGACCTGGATCAGTGCTCAGTAACTTGTCTCCCACTACTGTACAAGAGAATATCCTTTCAAGTTAAAAGCATTGACCACTGGGAAACCAACGTTGAACACCCAAACCTCAGTAATTATGAAAGGTGAAAGGGCACTTCCGACATCTCATCTTCTGACATATCACTCGAAAATTGGTGAAAGCGCCAATGCACAAGAGATTCCAGTTGCAGTAACGCGATGCAATTTGCTAGTGCTGGATAAGAAACGGCGCCACGTTCATCCGAAAGCATGACTTTGGACAGTTGCTGGGTGTCTACTGCCATGTCCACGACTCTTCCCTGGCATCTGAGAAATGCAGGCTCAAAGTGACATGCTGCGCTGGATCTGCAGAATTATGCGCAACTTGACACTTGACAAAACTTGAACAAAAGACACCGAAAGCCACCACCGCACCTCGAAATTGGGACAGTCGATGTGCTTGACATCCACTCCACCGACCTTGTCCAGGCTCACGTAGCCCCACTCCATCCCAGCTCTGAAGAGCACCTGACTGTGATAGGAATGCAATCCTTCCACGCCAGGCCCTTCCATGGCTGTTGCATCAACATGGCCCTTCAAAGTGCCGTTTTTGGCAAAGACGCTAATGCGACCCGTCGAATCTCCAGCAACAATCTCTCGACTGCTCTTGTGGTTCGCAATTGCCAGGGCAGTCAAAGTAGGGAGATCATCTCTGGCTGGAAGTTGAAACTGTTTGTGCATTTGGACTGTGACATTCAACTGAGGCCCCAGGTACTGCGAGATTTTATCACTCGAGTTGGAGCGGGCGGCCTTCTCCTCCTTTGAGACTCGCCGCTGCCGCACCGAGACCCGGTGCAAGCGGATGGCACCACCCGAATCCCCAGTGGCAATGAGGTGCTCCTCATGGGTGGGGGAAGTGGCCATGTGAGTAATCGGCTGTTCATGGCCTGTGTTGAAGCTAAAAACCAACTCCCCGCTGGGGCTGAACAAGTGAATCTTCCCATCTGCTTGTGCGGCTGCCAGGATGCATGTTGGCGTCTGGGACTGTGACGTAGATGAGGCACTGGAGGAGGAGGTTGAGGGTCGTGGATTGCGAAGGACCAACCACTCCACATGAACCACTGGTTCAATCAAAGGAAGTGCTGCTTTGGTCACCAAGAAGTCTTCTGCTGCTGCTATCGGTTCTCGTTCCCCTTGGCTTGCAACCTCCGAAAGTAAAGGAAGCCGTTCGGTGAGAGCCTGCACTTGAGCCGCTGTCAAGGGAAGGCCCTTCCCATCGCTGGCAGCTCCTTCAAGGCAAAACGCTGCATCATACGTCATGATACGTCACTGTATGATGAAAGACTGTGAAACCACCATGCTATCCGTTCTTATGTTGCGTTTTGGGCTGGGAATGTTGTGCTTGTTTACATTACATACTGTAATTGTTTTTCTGAAATGGAACTCCCTCAAATAATGCGCAATTCTTCAGTTCTGAGACTCAGCTTCACATGGTGCCAAACCCTGGAGGGCAGCGGCACATCTCCTTGCAACTCCTTGAGGAAATTCATGCGTTCTTCCCCAAGCTTCAGGAGGGTTTTCAACTCATCCATTTCCTGACGCGATTGCGGCAAAGTCCGGCTGGCTTTGAATAAAGCCGAAGTGTAGAGTGTATAACAAAAAGGAAACACAAAAAGAAGCATGCTGTGTCCATGTGCATCTGCATATCAGTGTGTGCATGTGCACCTGCTCCAACCTCTCACAACAAGCTGGGCCTGGGCAATCAAATCCACTTGTGGGGTCGTAGCCGGTGCGGTCGGTTGAAACGTGGGAGAAGACGTCCTGATGACTGGCAGGTGATGCTTGGGAATGTCCTCCCCCTCAGCAGCTCGGCATGGGATACCTGCGCAGCTCAGCACAATTGCCAGGCGTCCGCGGTGATTGTTCAGTGTGTGAACGGTATGTATCTCATACAAATATGCATCTATCTATCTATCTATCTACCTACCTATCTATCTATCTATCTCTCTCTCTCTCTCTATCTGTCTGTCTATCTGTCTGTCTGCCTGCCTGCCTGCCTGCCTGCCTGCCTGTCTGTCTGTCTGTCTGTCTGTCTCTCTATCTGTCTGTCTCTCTATCTCTCTATCTCTCTGTCTCTCTGCCTGTCTATCTATCCATCCATCTGTCTATCTATCTATCTATCTATCTATCTAGCAGCTTAGCATCATTTTTCATTTGCCTCATTCTGGTTTGCTTCTCTCTCTGTGCAGCGCCTATGTTTGCTGCATGCCCCAGGACTTTTCATCCCAGGGTGGGCCCTTTGCAGGGTGGGCAGCTTGAGAGCGGCGACATTCAGCTTCTTCTTCACAGCTGTTTGTCAGCTGCTCAGCATCATTTTTCATTTGCCTCATTCTGGTTTGCTTCTCTCTCTGTGCAGCGCCTATGTTTGCTGCATGCCCCAGGACTTTTCATCCCATTTCTCCCATCTGTTCCCTTTGTTGTCAAAATACAAAACCATTTTTCCGGTGGAATCTTTGCATTCAACTCCTGGATGTACACATCCATATCCAACGGCCTCTTCTTTTGACAAGCTCTGGGTCTTCTGTCAACATGAGCAAAAAGGTTGCACCTCCAGCCCTTAGGCTACCCAGATCTAGACACTTCTCGCCATGAAATGTGTGAGCTGGCAGACCAATTGCTGACAGCAACTGCTTAAATCTCGTTCTCAGCAACTGGCCTGAAAACGGCCACAGTTTCTCTGAAGGCGCCTTTTGTCCAAAAGCCAAAGCAACTAGCTGCACAAGGTCAATTGCATCCAGCCTAGACATCTGATGACGCGCCGCCTTGTACCTTGTCTTTGGTTCCTTTACCTTCAGGAAGACCGAGCTGCTGGTGTGCCCGGCTGAGGATAACCAAATCATCACGGCATGCTGCTAGTACTTCTCCAATTCTGCAGACAGCTCCCCAGGAGAGGGCAATTGAGCCCGCTACCCAGGGCCAACCAGACAAAATACTACAGGCACACAGCGCCAGCATGATTTGGTACGGGCAGGCCGTGTGGTGGTGTCCAAGCTCTTCTCGCTGCCAGCTGAAAGCTAGGTCCCAGGCACCTGTCAACAGCCTACGAATCGTCGGCTTCACTGCTGAGATGGCATTCACAGTTTCAGCATAGTGGTTGTATGGCCTGCCAGCGCGGTATTGCTCCCGCCCATACTGGACCAGTTGCTCGACAAGACGCTCAGGGTCCCTGTATGAAGCTTCGAATAAATCAAACAAAAGCAGATCCCTCTGTCGCAACCACCCATCAAAAGCCTCAAGCAGCTTCTCTCGCATGGATTTGGTCACAGTCTCGACAGGTCTGCCTTCCGCAAGCACGCGTCCAATCCTTCTCTCCGCACGCGCTTCGTCATCTCTATTGCGCGGGCGCATTCCATGGCATGGCACGACATGGCAAAACCCAATCACTACCAGCAATATCTAAGCTACTCCTACGGGCCTACGGGGAAAAACCTAGGGCCCTCACCCGGGAAGCCAAGAGATGCATCAAAGTCCATGAGATGCTGGTGGAGATTGGAAAAGGGTCTGGAGGAAAGGGCTCGGCTGACCGGAAGGGATATGGCTCCAAGTCCAAAGCCATTTCTGAAGGAAAGTCCAAGGAAGAGACAAATCCAATTGCTGGCCCATCTTTTGGCCCTTGGCAAATCAGCAGCTCTAAAAACTCCTTCTTGGTCCAAACCTTCAAACCACTTTCTTCCGCTGCACATGTCACGAAGCAAAACATCTCTTGTTGGGTCATCAGCAACATTCAAACGAGTTGGAAGAAAATGCACCGATACAGCAACTCCAAATGCCAAACCAACCGCAAAGATCTTCCGGAGAAGGGGGAGTAGGGCTGCTGCTGATGATCCAGCAGCAAGACAACTCTACCCCCTCCATCATATGTTGCCCGTTTGATTGCCTGAAAAGCACTTGCAAGTTCGAGCACATTGATATGAGACTTTCCGCGCCACTTCCATGCTGAGCAAACCTCCCAAACAGAACGCTTCACAACCTCATTCACAAATGCTGACTCAAGCCCTGCTACATTAATGATCTGATTCTGGAGAATTTGTCTTCTTGCATCAAGGTGTCTGGAAGACATATTTGCAAGAGCCTCCACAAGCCCAGGACAGTAAACTGCTGAGCCATTGGTATACTTCCCCTGGATACGCACCTGTTCATGATCTCTGCTGCAGGGCTTGCAAACGCTGGCTGGCCGCATGTTGCATGTCAAGAAGCGAAACTCTTTCTGGTGAGGAGATCCATAGGACCAAGAGGCTGTGTATGTCTCTTCTACATTTGGTAAGCTCAAAAGGAACTGCCAAAAGCTCAGCCATGCCATCATCTTTGAACGTCGCGGGGTTTCAAGCCACCCCATCACTTCTGCACGAGCTGCGACAAAAATCAAAATCAAGCATGCAAAAACCAACTTGCTTCCAAACCAAACTTTTGACAGTTTCTGATTGAAGCCTCTGGGTACTTTGTAGGATCGGACAGGAGGGTAAGCTGCTGGAGAGAAAGTGGTGCAGGGTGGCACGAGAGCAATCGCAGCAACACGATGGTTCTGGACCATCCACGAGCCATTCAACAACCTCCCACTTGACCAGGTCATACTGGGTGGAATAAGTCAAGTCCACTATAGGCCCAACAACGTAACCAAGCTCGTGCATTGCTTCTGACAAAACTCCACTGCCGCCACAAACCTCAATGAAGTCAAAGTATTGAGCCAGCGGCTTTTGTACCTGACCTCCTTGACCATCGTGTTCTAAAACTTCTGCCCTAGCTTCACCATCGCAAATACCTTCACCTCTCTCTCCCAAACACTCATGAAGAAGTTGATGCTCCCATGTCTCCAGCGCCGCACTGGCACCTTTGAAATCACCAGACTGCCACAGGGGCTCAACGACTGAGGGTCGCTGATGAGATCTGCACACTGCACCTTTGTGGTTTGATGCATCCGTGGCAAAAATCCAGGGATGAAAAGGCAGCTTTGCATCACTAACCAAAACTGGCAAAAGCACTGCTGACAAAATCAACTCCTCTGCAACAGTCCTCTTCAATGGACGCAGGATGGGCTGTTCGACGTTCACTTCGCTCGCCGGCGCAACCTTGAATAGAACCTTTTCGGAAGCACATTGCTGAAACTAGTGCCCCCAGCAGAGATGAATGAAGGGCATCAGTAGTGCAAGGATGCCGTGCTGCCATCGCTGAAATCCAAGCCAAAGATAGCCTCTTACCAGCTGGTGCTCCTACTGGAAGAATTCCCTGGCTAACATTCAATTCTGGTAGCGGGAGTCGACCTGGGCCCCCACAACCGTAGCAACAACCTCATCCACAATATCTTTTGGGTCTGAGCCAGTGAGACCTGCTTGGGCATACTTCTTCTTTGCAATGCAGAAATGCTGATAGGCCAAACTACGCTTGGAGCCCTCTTTGCACTCCTGCACCGGTACTGGAGCCAGACAGAAATAGTCATCAATGACAAGCCCCTCATACACCGGAGCGGGTGGTACCAGAACATTTGACACAAGCCGGCCTTGTTCCTTCAAAAGTCCATGAGAGCGCAAAAACCCAACATGAGCAGAAATCCTAAACTCAACGCCAAGGTGGTCTCCCTGCAAAACAGCTTTGAACGCACCATACACCGGGGTTTCTGGCTCCAAAATCAAATCTGCCTGTCGGTGACCAAGCAGCTGATCACCATGCACTGTGCGATCCACAACCCGCCTTCTCTTCGACCTCGCAACATAGTCATGATCATGATATGCCTTGGTTTCAAGAAACTTCTGCAAGGGCATGGGTGGCCAAACAATGTTTGATCTGCTGCGCTCCTCACTAACTGCAAGCTGGTGATAATAGTCAGACCTATCTGTCACGCATGTCTTCAATCCCATTCCAGCTGGCACAGCAAGGCAGCCAATCATTGTCCCCAAAGGCAAGTGAGCTGATGGCCCGGGAATGCGTGCCTCCCAAGCATGTCGCTCACGTCTGTCCCCAATTTGCATGTCCCACTGCAGTGATTTGAAACTGTTGAAAATCTTGACTCTGCCAGAGGTTACTGCTCCACAGGGTGCAGTGCAAGAAGGCCCAGACCATCCCACTTCTTGAAGAGCTCAAAAACCGCATCAGGGCTATCCACCTCAAAGTTGGGAATGCCCCGGTTGAAAATAGGGCGATCAATCTCAATGAACTGAGGCTCCTGGAATGCCATATAGAGTTCAGGTTCGAGATACCTAGATGTGTCCCATCCTCCTGTTCCAGTAAGTTTGAGCCTCTCTGGCTTCAGGTTTGAGAAAGGAGAAAGTTGAGGATGCACAGTGTTGTCAGGACATACTTTCTGAGGCCTGATGTCCTCGACATAGGGACTTTGAGAAATCCCTAGGGCTTCTGCGGCCGATGCCAGTTCTTGTAGACGGGCCATCAGCTGCAAATTCTTTCCACCACTGGCAGCCACTTCGATCAACTGTCCATGGTCGCACGCTTTGACAAACAGCCGCAATCGTTGGATAGCCTCACTCTGACGCTGATTGGGCTGCCTCCGAATCAACTCCAAAGGCGGACAAGACCTTGCATAGTACATGTAATTCACGGCGCCAATCACCACATGAAGAGCACGAGTAACACGCCTTCCTTGTCCTTTCTTCTCTTTGGATTGTTCGGGCTCCCTGCATAGAGCCAAAACGCCGGCAAAGGCAAGGGAAGCAAAGCGGTAGAGGGGGCCGGAGGCCCATCCCTTCGGAGGCAAAGTGTTGATCCCCGGTAGCGGCTAAAGCCAGTACGGGTTGCCAAAGTCCACCTAGTGATCGCCATGCACCAAGTAAAGAAGGAAAAGCTGAAAGTGGAAATCTTGCTCCCACTTGGAACTGTGTCAAGCTCCTTCTTGATGAATTCATCTTCCAGATGGCCCGGCATTGCTGCCTGACCTCCCAGAAACTGTGCGTTTCTTTTGCCGGTTGAAACAAATGAACCGGCATCTCCGCAGTCTGTGCCAAGACTACTCATAGCTTCACTCCCACCACCAAAACAACCACTTGCCATGCCATCAACCGCACCACCAGCATGAAAGGGGCTCATCCTGTCTCCTCCGCTAGGCCAGACTGCTGCGGAGGGTTTCCCTTTCCTCTCCCCGGCTTTCGCTTTGGGTTTGGTTTTGGCGCAGGGCTGTCTGAGCTGGTTGCGCCTTTGCCCCCGGACAGTACTTCGCTCTTCTTTGACGTCAGCAGGTCCGCCTCTGTGAGATACGCCACGGCTGTGGTCGTCCATGTCTGAGCACAAAGAGGAGCAAATGGACGCCTGCAGCCCGCAGCTGTTTGGCCCCTCGAAATCCAAAGATTCTGAGGAGCATCGTCTAGGAGGCGAAGAAGCCAGGCCAAACTCCACTTGTTGTTGTCCAGGGATGCTTGCTCCACCATCACAGTGGTCAAGGCCAAATGGTCTTTGGCAAGGCCCATTCTTCCTTGGCCATAGCATCGAAGACGTGACCTAGCGACCATTGTATCATGCCAAGCTCTCTGTTTTGCCCGTGGCCCCCCGTAGCGCTCAAGGTAGGCTAGAAGTGAGATACCCCCAATCTCGGAAGGAGACGTTGCTGGCCTGGAAGTGGGAGACATTCGCCTCTGCAGGAAGAATTGGCCAGACCCCTGCGCAAGTTCGCGCTGCAGCTTTTCGCGGGCCGAGGAAAGGTCGGACATAGGATCGCTTCCCACTGCATGGAAATGGGCCACCAGCCTTGACAAAGCCCGACTCTGCTCCAATGGGACTCTTGTCACTGGAGAAGACAGCGCCTCCTTGTCGGCCTCCTCCTCCTTGTCTGGCTCCACTGCTGGCGGCTTCATACATGGTGCCTGCGGAGGGCACACTAGAGCCCCCAGGTTTGACACTGAAGGTTTCGGGCCGGCAGAGCTGAGCAAGGAAGAAACTGGCACCGCAGCTCGTCCAGCAGAAGGCATCTGGAACCCAACAGGCTCGGGCCTGCCAATCCCCACCTTCTTCTCCATGGCATCCTGACGCATAGTGATGTTCGTCAACTGCTCTGTGATCATAGGTAGTGAACTGACAGCTGACTGGCCAAAGTTGCTACCGTCGGCTACCGTGTGTCTCTTGCCGGCAGCTTTTGCCCCACCTGGATTCCAGGAACTCTTCCCGGACCTGTAGTGCCACCAGGCGCAGCTGCCTTGGCTTTTGCCCCTTGAGGCGGGGCAGACTGTGGAGTGCCCTCTTCTGCTGAGTAGAAAGCTACTCGATCGCCGATCTCCTCGTTCAGCCAAGCCTTCACTTGTAACATCAAGTCTGGAAAATCTGGGTGAGCTTGAAGGTCTATATGCACAAAAGTGTTGACAAGGTCCATATCGGCGCTTTCTGTAAAGGGAGAAATAATGCTTGACGCTCCGGGCAAGCTCAAATCTAAAACAAGCACCTTTCCAAGCTCTTCTGACACCACCAATTGGCCTGCATCTCCAGTCATCCAAAAAGGAACCTGGAAAACCTCGTATGGGCCAATCAACGCTTCTACTCCTTTTTCTTCTGAAACCAGAAACCCACTAACGCCTCTTCCTCGATGATCCCACCGGGGATTGCAAGCAAAATGCCGCCCGGGCGCCTCATAAGCACATAGCCTTGCAACTGATGCTGAAGATCCTGCTCTCCAGGAGGGAACTGAAGGATCACATGCTGGTACTCCTCTGACTCCACCATTGAACCATCTGCTAGTTCCATGAGTGCTGTGGAGGAAAGGGCACACCTGCCCCTGCTGAGATGCACTTGATACCCTTGTGGGCGAAGACAAGCCTGGGGCAGCCAAGATAACGTAGGTAGCTGGCCACAAATCAATGGGCAAAGTCTCGCGTGGTTTTGAAAGCTTTCCTCGTAGGACCAAACTGGCCCACTGCCCAGCCTCCCAAGCTCGCTTGGCTCGATATTCAGAGGAAAAAGACTGAGCACCGCGCACTTGCCAATGATGCGCTCAGGGCAAGGAAGAAGCAAAATTATTGTAATCACCGTAGGCAATGCCCTGAAAAGGGTCTGAACTGGACCTTGGCCCCTGTGGCTGCTCGCTAGCAGCTTCTGGTGACCTCCTCCCACTCCTCTGCCCCGTCCTTCTGCCGACCTTCAATGGCCAGGGACAATCTATCCAGTGCCTTTGTAAGCCTGTCGATAGAGGAATCTTGGCTATTCATGCAAGGAGGGACGGTAGCCCTCCAACCTCCTCCTCAAAGACACAGCTGATTGCTGAACAGAAACACGGATACGGGAAGGGGCAGATGGATGATCTGGATGGACCAGAAGCCAGAGCAAAGCAGCAAGGGAGATCAGGAGGCCTGTCAAAAGTCCAGACAGATAGCAGGCAGCTAAGCTAGAGATGGACGAAGGATGGCAGTGTGGTGGACAGCCGAGACCCCAGAAATTTGTGGTAAGGGCTTCACGGGCCAGACCACCGAATTGCCCTAGCACAGCTGCTAGATTCATTCACAGCTTGAGAGCGGCGACATTCAGCTTCTTCTTCACAGCTGCTGTCATCTATCTATCTATCTATCTATCTATCTATCTATCTATCTCTCTCTCTCTCTATCTCTCTATCTCTCTATCCCTCTATCTATCTATCTATTTAATCTAATCTAATCTAATCTAATCTACTCTACTCTACTCTACCCTAATCTAATCTAATCTAATCTAATCTAAGCTATCTATCTATCTATCCTAGGTATACTATCTATCCTTCCTACATTATCTATCCTTCCTACACTATCTATCCATCCTATCTTATCTTTCCATCCTATACTTTACTTTACTGTACTGTGCTATAGAACCTAATCTAATCTAATCTAATCTAATCTATCTCTCTATCTCAATGCATTTACACGCTATGCCCACGCGCACAGAGTGAAAAAAATGATTGATGCGGCTAATGCGGCTAATGCGGCTGGCCTTCATCACCTGCAGGACAACTGTCTTCTCCAAGGGCACCATAGAGCAGGAGGAAGCATCTCCACAGCTCCCTGACAGCAGGAAGGGACGGTATGCTATGCCAAGGTATTGGATTCATTGGGGTTACTGGGATGTAAAGGTTGACTTGCCAAAGTGCTATCGCATGGCCTAGGAACCCCAAAGTCCAATCGACACTGGACACAAACCTCCCAGTTTGACCCACAAAATCCAAAAGGCTGCTGAGTTAAGCCTCATTTTCCGGCACTCAGCTGCCGCAATGTGCGCTGAAAGATCTTTATTACTTCGCCCCACTTTGAGCCAAAATTCACCGCATGGCAGTGCAATCACAAGCGAGCTTCAACCGACTCATTACGATTGACACGCTGACATTTCTCCAAGTCTAGGTGCCAAAAACTGCCGAAGGTCCAGGCAAGGCATGCAATTCGCCAGATGTTCTGTAAGGACTACGAAACCCTGACAAAGCAACCTACACACATTCCCACGCCTGGTCGAAAATTGAGAACTTGAGCTTGTCCCCGCGACAAAGCTGCATCTTAGCTGCCTGGTTCCAAACCTTGCAGGCTTTTGTTTGCCTGGTTTGCCCACATTGAAGGTTTCACTAACCTTGTTTCTCTCCACGAGTTTGATTCATTGAGAGCCCCACTGGGTTCTCTTTGTTGCTCACTGTCTTCGTCTTGAACTTTGACTTCACCTGGCGCCGCTTCTGCTGGCTGAGCACCCAATGAACGCAACTTAAGCTCCGCAGGATGTTGGGTGCTGCAAATTTCGAAGGATTCTTCAGATTTCTTGCAAATAGAGAATGAATTGGTTATCATCAACCCCTTTTCTTGATGTACGTGGCAGTTCTCTGTCACCCTAGTCCTGTCACATGGGCATTGCAGCCTCGTCTAGTCTGCAAGCACCCTAAAAAAGCCACACTGCAGGACGTGCCGATGTGCCTTGCCCACTGCTTCGCAGAGGCAATATGGATCAGAAGTTCCTTCTAACCAGTCTGCATCTCTCAATCCTCGAGCTGAAACGCATTTGACCTTGGCAGCGTGCAAACCTTATTGGGTTCAGGACATGATGCAACTAGGTGACTAGAGTCTCAGAGCCCGACTTCAAATTCAAACTTTATGTCTCCAGACTCTCTGGTTGCATCTATCCTTAGCAGCTAACATACCCAAGGCACCCCAGGGCACAAGACTAATAGTTTCATCATTTTCAGCATCCAGTTGGACCCTTGAGGCCCTTGAGGCCCTTGAGGCATCAGTTTGGCATCACCTGCTGCACACGCAGTGCCTCCGAGGGTCTTCTGCTGCTGTTCAGCAGAGATCTCAGGCGCCTTGGCCGTTTCCGGAGCTGGAGCCGCAGGCGCCGCAGGGGCCACCTTTTTGGCCGCCGCGCTTTGTCCAAAAAAATGGGGCTACTCCAATGTTGAACCACTGGGTTTGGGGCTACCCCTATTTGAAAAACAAACATGTCTACATGATGTATGTCGACATGCATCTTCGATCAAATGATTAGTGGCAAGGCATCTCCTGTGAACATGCATTGTTCTCCGTCGGTTCATGCCGCACAGGTCCAAGCTCAACTTGTTTTTAAATAGTTCATGTCATGTCATAACATGATATATCAAATATACAGTACTTTGATATGTATGATAGGATAAGGAAGGATGATGCTATGAATACTATGCCCGTATAGTCTGAGATCATCTGGCGCTCCAGCCTCCTCATCAAGTTTCGGAGTAGGTGTCTTTGCCGGCGGCTTCTTCCTGATCTGGAGCGGCCTTGCCTGCCTTCAATCTGTACCACGTTGCGGTATCTGATGCCACACCCATCACTTGAGGAAAAATGCGCCATGCCACAAGTATGGAGATGGGCGTTTGTGCGTGTGCG
>Ga0126342_10008999_pt1 | contig 17889 bp, 24 predicted proteins | sample Cyp1metagenome_FD_92528 | JGI IMG/M metagenome (GOLD analysis project Ga0126342, IMG submission 92528) | Coral microbial communities from Lord Howe Island, Old Settlement Bay, Australia - Cyphastrea 1 metagenome | ecosystem: Host-associated > Invertebrates > Cnidaria > Coral ... | reverse complement strand
GCTGGACCTCTGCAAATGCTGTGCCTGTCAGGGGATTTCGTGTACATCTACGTGAAACGCTGGCTGGGTGCAGGTAAACAGCTGGACCTCTGCGAATGCTGTGCCTGTCAGGGGATTTCGTGTGCATCTACGTGAAACGCTGGCTGGGTGCAGGTAAACGGCTGGACCTCCTGGAAATGCTGCGCGTGTCAGGATATTTCGTTTGCATCTACGCGAAACGCTGGCTGGTTGCAGGTGAACAGGTGGACCTCTGCAAATGCTGTGTCTGTCAGGGGATTTCGCGCGCATTTACGTGAAGCGCTCGGTGGGTGCAGACAAATAAATAGCTGGACCTCTGCAAATGCTATGCGTGTCAAAGGATTTTGTGTGCGTCTATGTGAAAGGCTGCACGCAAGCAGCTGTTCTTCTGCAAATGCTGTGCCTGTCAGGGGATTTCGTGTGCGTCTATGTGAAACGGTGGCTGGGTGAAGGTAATTTGGACCCCTGCAAATGCTGTGCCTGTCAGGGGGTTTCGTTTGCATGTGTGTGAAACGCCGGCTGGGTGCAAGTAAACAGCTGGACCTCTGCAAATGCTGTGTGCTGTTGGGGGGCATTTTGTTGGCATCTGTGGGAGGCAAAACTTTTGCAGAGGTCCAGCCGTTTACCTGCAACCAGCTAGCGTACCACACAAACCTTTGCAGAGACGTACCCGGGAAACGTTTTACGTAGTTGGCTGGGTGCAGGTGAACAAGTAAACCTTTGCAAATGGTGTGCCTGTCAGAGCATTTCGTGTACATCTATTTGATTCTATTTGAAACGAGGATTGGGTGCAGGTAATCCGGCTCGACCTCTGCAAGTGTTGTGCCTGTCACGGGATTTCGTGTACGTCTATGTGAAACGTCGGCTTGGTGCAGGTGAACGGCTGGAACTCTGCAAATGTTGTGCCTGTCACGCGATTTTGTGTACATCTATTTGAAACGCTGGCTGGGTGCAGGGAAACGGTTGGAGTCTGTGCCTGTCAGGGATTTCGTGTGCGATTATGTGAAACGCTGGCTGGGTGCAAGTAAACAACAGCTGGACCTCTGCAAATGCTGTGCCTGTGAGGGGATTTCCTGTGCGTCTATCTGAAACGCTGGCTGGGTGCAGGTAAACGGCTGGAAATCTGCAAATGCTGCGCGTGTCAAAAGATTGCGTGTGTATCTATGTAAAACACTGGCTGGGTGCAGGTAAGCGGCTGGACCTCTGCAAATGCTGTGCGTGTCGGGGGATTTCATGTACATCAATGTGAAAGGTTGGCTGGGTGCAGGTAAACAGCTGGGCGTCTGCAAAGGCTGTGCCTGTCAGGGAATTTCGTGTACGTGTATGTGAAGCGTTGCTTGGGTGCAGGTGAACGGTTTGAGCTCTGCAAATGCTGTGTCGGTCATGGGATTTTGTGTACGTGGATCTGAAACGCTGGCTGGGTGCAGGTGGACGGCTGGACTTTGCAAATGCTGTGCCTGCCAAAGGATTTCGTGTATATCTATGTGAAATGTATGTGAAATGCTGGCGGGGTGCAAGTGAACTGCTGGCAGAAGATTTTTTGTACATCTATGTGAGACGCGGGCCTGGTGCAGGTAAACGGTTGGACCTCTGCAAATACTTTGCTTGTCAAAGGATTTCGTGTACATCTATGTGAAACGCCGGCTGGGTGCAAGTAATTAAACAGCTGGGCTTTGCAAATGCTGTGCGTGTCAGGGGATTTCGTATACATCAATGTGAAACGTTGGCTGGGTGCGCGTAAACAGGTAGACCTCTGCAGGTGCTGTGCGTGTTAGGGGATTTCGTGTACATCTATGTGAAACGCTGGGGGTGTGCAGGTAAACGGCTGGACCTCTGCAAATGCTGTGTCTGTCCGCAGATTTCGTATACATCTATATGAAACGGTGGCTGGGTGCAGGTTAACAGCTGGAACGCTGCAAATTCTGTGCCTGACAGGGGATTTCGTGTACATCTATGTGAAATGCTTGCTGGCTGGGTGCAGGTAAACAGGTGGACCTCTGCAAATGCCGTGCGTGTCAAGGGATTTCGTTTAAATCAATGTGAACTGTTGGCTGGGTGCAGGTAAACGGCTGGACCTCTGCAAATGCTATACGTGTCAGTGCGATTAGTGTACATCTATTTGAAATGCTGGCTGGGTGCAGGCAAACGACTTGGGCTCTGCAAATGCTTCGCCTGTCAGGAGATTTCGTGTGCATCTATGACGCGGCTGGAGCTCTGCATATGCTGTGCTTGTCAGAAGATTTCGTGTACATCTAGCTATGTGAAACGGTGGCTGGATGCAGGTAAACAGCTGCACCTCTGCAAATGCCGTGCCTGTCAGGGGATGTCGTGTAAATCTATATGAGACGCTGGCTTAGTGCAGATAAACGATGACTTCGTGTACAACTATGTCAAACGGTGGCTGGGTGCAGGGATGCGGTTGGACCTCTGCAAATGTTGTGAGTGTCAGGGCATTTCGTGTACACCTATGTGAAACGCTGGCTAGGTGCAGGGAAACGAGTGGGCCACTGCGAATGCTGCGGTTGTCAAAGGATTTCGTGTACAGCTATATGATTCGCTGCCTGGGTGCGGGTAAACGGCTGAACTTTTGCAAATGCTGTGCCTATCAGGAGGCTTCCTGCACATCTATGTGAAACGCTGGCTGGGTGCGGGCAAACGGCTGGAGCTCTGCAAATGCTGTGCCTGTCAGGGGATTTCGTGTGCATCTATGTGACACATTAGCGGGGTGCCAGGTAAACGGCTGGAGCTCTGCCAATGCTGTGCCTGTCAGGGGATTTCGTTTGCGTCTATGGGGAAGGTTGGCTGGGTGCAGGTAAACAGCTGGACCTCTGCAATTGCTGTGCTTGTCAGGGGATTTCGTGTACATCTATGTGAAACGCTGGGTGGGTGCAGGGTAACGGCTGGAGCTTTGCAAATGCTGTGCCCATCAGGGAATTTCGTGTACATCTATGAGATACGCTGGCTGGGTGCAGGGTAAACGGCTGGAGCTTTGAAATGCTGTGCCTGTCAGAGATTTGGTGTACATCAATGTGAAATGCTGGCTGGGTGCAGGTAAACGGCTGGACCTTTGCAAATGCTGTGCCTGTCAGGGGACATCTATGTGACACGCTGGCTGGGTGCAGGTAAACAGCTGGAACTCTGCAAATGCTGTGTCTGTCAAAAGATTTCATGTTCATTTATGTGAAACTCTGGCTGGGTGCAGGTAGACAAGCGGACCTCTGCAAATGCTGTGCCGTCAGGGGATTTCGTTTGCGTCTATGTGAAACGCTGGCTGGGTGCAGGCAAACGGCTGGAGCTCTGCAAATGCTGTGCCTGTCAGGGGATTTCGTGTACATCTATGTGAAAGCTGTCAAGGGTTTTCGGGCACATCCATGTGTAAGACTCTAGATCCGAGCAAAAACTGTGTAGTATATCTTCATATCAGTGTGAACAATTGCGTGTGCCGCTCAACTGCAAGTGGCTCGAAGTGCTGGAAGAGGCAGTTTGGGCGTTTTCAGATGGTAGTGGAGCCCATTCCCCGGCGATGATGCTACCACGTAGCAAATCGAGAAGTGTAACAAGTTTCGTAGTGATGATGGTGGTGGCAGCTGGTGGATGGAACTTCGACGTGGAGGAGCACCAGATGAAGTTGGGTACCGCTTGCTTCAGCCGTGAAACCTTGACCTCAAAGCAGAGGTCTCTCGGCCCCAGAGGCACCAGTTCGAAATGGAGTGTGCCCACCTGTTTGTCTTCGATGATAGCCAACAACGTGGTGTTGGACATGAGCAACTTGAGTTCTGGCACATTGGTGGCTGCTGGCTGCTGGCGCATTTGGAGTTCGAGGCTCTAAGGCATGTGAGAACGGCAGGGGTGTAGAATGTGCCCGTGGAGTTCCAAGTCTTCATGGCGGACAAGGGGTCCAAACATGGAAGCGTTCCCGACAAACAGTGGCAATACAATCTTACAGCTGGTGCGTGTGCTTTGGATGTGGACTTGGCTGGAGCAAGGCAGATTGGCGCTATGGGCAATCATTGCAGCGAACTGGCAATTTGGAACAGTTCCTACATGGAGGAAGGTGGGAACATGGACTTCTTCGTGGAGGCGTGCGCGCCAGTGGTGAACGTGCACTTCAAGGTCATGCTGGACCTGCTGTACTCCATGGACAACGTCTGTGTCAAGGGGACGCCATTCTGAACTTCGACTACGCCCAGTTCAAGATGCTGATTGCTGAGTGGATGAATTTTGTGATGGTTGTCATGAGGCAGCTGTCAGAATTCATGTCGGTCAAGACACTACGGTGCAGTTGGATGATTTCAATAGCCACCTGCTATGGTGCGAGCCACTTGGGCCATCGACCAAGAACACCTTCTTCATGGAGCAGAACCAGAAGGAAACAAAATATGGACTGCGCAGGTGTCAGATGAGGATGCAGCTGAAAGCAATTCTTTTTGCCTCCTGGGCTTACCACAGTCAAGCTATGAGTGGTAAGCAGGCTTTCTTGCAAAGAATGTCAACGTTGGCAGAAGCTGCAGCTTCAGCAGCTAAGGCGTTGAACCTGATGGCAAGCAGTGGAAGTGGATCCAGCAGTGCAAGTGGTGACATTGCTGAGGCCGGACTTTCAATGGCTTCAAGGGTGCTGAAGAATCCAAATCATTTCACAGGTGATGACCCGCATTCCTTTTCTTCAGGGAAGTTTGGATTCTGCAGTTGGGTTTCTTTTGGAGACAGTCCTTTCCAGAAAGCTTTTGAAGAGATCGAGAAGCTCAAGCCTGGAGAGGATTTGAAGCCCTACAGCCCTGACGAGCAGGACCTTGCAACGAAGCTCTATGCTGTGCTGACCTCTGATTGAGGGGAAGATGCGTTGGTTTGGTGAGAAGTTTTTCTCGTACCAAGGATGGTTTTCGTTTGTGGACGGCCTTGCTGGCTGAGTATGAACCTTCAAGCCGACAGCGTAGCCTTGCAGCAGCTCAAGCCCTGGCAACATACCCAAGTTTTCAAGTTCGAAGAGTGCTCTTGAGAACGTGCTGATGTACGAGCCCCTGGTTCAACAATTTCAAGAACTGTCAGAACAAGTTTGCCCAGAAGAGCTCAAAGCAGCAAGGCTGATCAGGTGCAGTGGAACCAAGCTTCGAGAACATTTGCAGGTGACAGTTAAAGAAAGTACAGTACTGGGTATAGCCAACTTCGTGAAGCCATGCTTGGATTTGAGAAGGCATCAAAGAGCTGGACAACAGAAGCAGTTCTGAAATCCTTGAACTCAGTGCCTGATAATTCCAACAACAATGGGCCCTTGCCTACGGAGGTGGACCGCATCTACAACGACAAAGGAAAAGGATGCAAAGGAAAAGGATCCAAAGGAAAAGGCAAGTCACAGTCCAAGGGCAAGAGTTGGTGGAGCTTCGGCAGCTACGGCTTGTCTGGTCGTGGACGAGGTCGAGGCAAAGGACGTGGCAACAAAGGAAAGGGCAAAGGCAAGCAGAAAGGAAAGACCTATCCAAAGACCCTATCCAAGTAGAACCAGAACCTCACTTCATTTGGTGGTTTGTTGGATCAAGGTGGACAACAATTGGAAGTTGTTTATGAGCCTGGAACCCCTCTTGGTTCAGAAGTTGGTGAAATACCCCTGATGAAGGAACCCAAGGGTGTGACATTCCTGAGTTTCAGCAACTTGCACCTGTCCTACATGAAGCAGAAGCTCGTGACAAGGCCATTGTTGGCGAAGAGGAGCTCACCGCAAACAGCTCAGTGGAGAAATTTCGAAGAGCAGCCGAGTACTTGAAAGTTTCAGCTTCAGGTTCCAAAACAAGGATCTTAAGGATTTTCAACAAGATCAAACAAGATGAAGATGAGAAAGCAGTGCTGCAGTATGCCAAGGAGCACCCCGACGAGGACAAGGAGGAGGTGATTGCAGTTCCTCCAAAAGAACTTCAAGCAGTCGACATCAAGCCTCCTGAGATGTCCGATGCAGAAATGGAGCAGATGATTCCTGAGGCTGAGAAGCGCGACCGTGAGTTTGACCTGGCGCTTACTGTGGCTTCGAAACAACGTTTGGCAGATCCAGAAGGTGTCAAGCGATCCCAAGCCAGTCAGCCTCCAGGTCAAGCAAAATTTGTGAAGTTTGACCACACCGAGACCGAAGAGAAGAAGGCAAAACAGTCAAGAACAAGTGGCATGTTTAGCCCTGCTTTTGCTGGTGATTTGGTTTCGAGCCCCTCTGCTTCTGCATCCAGTCCCCCTACGGCAACAGGTCATGTGAGAAGAATTGTTGATGAAGTTGAACTTCATGATGAACATGAATCTGAAGAAGAACCCCCTTTGGAAACATGGGATTGGGATGTCAACGACCGGCTGTTGGAGGGCGACTTTGCAGATTATGAGATCAGCAGTGAGGACAAGGGCAGGTCTGGATTTTTCAATGAGGACACTGGGCCTCCAGAAGTTAGCGCTGAGGAGTTGGCCTACCTGTCCCTCACCACACTGCCCTCACTGTGTTCAACGCTGAAGTGATCCCAATGGAGGAGTACCTGGAGCCCAACGACTCCAAAACTTTCAGGTCTGCATTGGGAATTTGTCTTTACATTCAGCAAGCAGTTCGAGTTCTTGCGAGCTACATGGGACGGCCAACAAGAATAGCCCTCTGTGCATTGAAGAAGCTGGGAAGCTATTTGGTTCAGACCCAGGACATGAAGACGCACTATCTTCGAGCTGAACTCTTTTCTCCAACATTGAGCCGTTGGAATGGAGATCAACATCATCAGGACTGATTTTCCTGAACTCCTGCTGCGTGCGCAGCCACAGCCGCGCGCAGATGTCAGTGTCACTTTCTTCCATGGAAGCTGACATTCTTGCAGCTACCAGTTTGTTGGTGGAAGGCATCCAGCTGAAGCAACTGCTTCAATTTCTTCTTGGGGATGAAGGTGGACTCAGCAACAATGGCAGCAACAATGCTCAAGTTCAGATGAGGTTGCGGTTGGATTCAACAAGTGCCCAAAGTTTCTTCAACTGATTCGGACCTGGTCGCGCAAAACATCTTTCAACACGACTTCTGTGGAGCCAACAGGCAATGAAAAAGAAGTGGTTTCTAGTTGAGAGGATCTCCACAAAATAGAACCCGGCTGATCTGAACACAAAGCCTCTATCACTGAACGCCGAGAATACCTCATGAAGAAGATTGGACTGGATAGTGAAACTTTCAATGAGGAGAACATCATTGGCGGAGGTGCAAAAGTCAAACAGATTGTGCGTTTGGTGATTGGCATGATGGCTGCTGGGAATTTGCAAGGATGTGACAATCCTACATGGATGTGAAGCATGTCGTTTTATGGGTTAGTCCTACACCGTGGACACCAACAGCGTGGTGGACTTTATCAATATTGGTGCTGGTTGGATTGGTGAGCTATCTGGTGAACCACATCAACAAGCTCAACATGGAGATGGCCAAGTACAAAGCCGTGTGGAGTTCAATTAGAAGCGGGATGGATTTGGCAGATTGAGAAGACCCTTTTGTCCAAGATGCCCTACCTGATGCTCGCAGCGTACCCTTCAGTGGGGTTTAGTACAATCAGGAGACCAGCGAAGAAGAAGATGCTGAAGATGATGCAACAATTGGTGATGGAGATGGAGAAGCTGAAGTACGTGCTGGCGTGGAGAGAACCATTGATGCCATGGAGAATGTCATGGAAATGGAGGACCGTGAAGTCCACCGAGCCCCGAGAATTTGCCTGCAGAATGGGACGCATGGTGCAAGCCCTGGTGAACATCCAGATCTTGGAGAAGGAGATAACCTGCCTCGAGCAGTGGTCTTCACCGAGCAGTACCAGAAGGCATGGTGCCTACAACTGAGGAAGGCATTGCTATCCTCACAAATGCAAGTGCTGAAATTGCTGACAGTGGAGCAGTTCATGAAAATGATGATGATGCTTGGCTGGAGGACGACACTGCAATTCCAAAGGAAAGGTATCGCAGATACGTTCAAAGCAGTCAGGGTGAGGTATCCGACCCTGATGAGTGGGCTGATGGTGGCCGAGAGGGAAGAGATCCTGGTGCAGATGGCGATGGTGCTACATCGAGCACGATGCCAAGAAGCTGGGACTATGATGGCTGATGGATGAGTGCAGCCTATGGTGAAACACCAATAGAAGAGATAGGACGGACTTACAAGAGTCCTCAGGTGTGAACAGGTGTCAAAAGAAGTGGAAACCGTTTAAAACGACAGTTTCCAAGGCGGGGTGTGAAATCTAGCTGCCCCAGCAACACCTGTGTAGTATTTGTTCATATCAGTGTGAACAACTGCCGCTCAACTGCAAGTGGCTCGAGGTGCTGGAAAAAGCAGCTTGGGCGGTTTCAGAGTAATGCTAGCTGGGTGCAGGTAACGGCTAGGCTGGGGATTTTGGGCGCCTTTCTAATGTTGCGGGGATTCAGGTAACAGGCACTGCAACATAGTCCGTTTGATTGGGAGACGAAATAATGCGAACTTTATTCAGGTGCTTTCTCTTGAAATCATGTCACTTACTTTCTCGGAATTGCTATGGTACGCAGGATGTTATCACCACCTGTGTTCTTTGGATGTTTGGTCCTCCACTATACAAGTTGAACAACAAGCATATTTATTGCCGCCTCTATTGCCAACTCAAGTCTTTCTTGGATGTTGAGGGGTGGAAAAGAATGGAACTGAGATGGGAAAATTATTTTGAAGGACACAACTGGCGAACAAATTGGTTTCATTTGCGCTTGTAAGACCTCGTTCGGCTACCTATTGTTTTAATTTGCCTCTTTTCTTACACGGCGTTTTCTCTTGAGTTACTTTTTTTCTTTTTTGCTGGTGTGCCAATAGGACAGACAACAGTTTGGCAACATGTTTCATGAAAAACATCGCAGCGAAACATGCCACAAACATAGGACGCTATCGTTTGAAACTTTGGACCCAAACCCCTTGTCCCGCTGAATGATTGTGTGCGAATAGTGGTCGCGTATTTCGAAGCATCACCTGCAATACCAAAGCGCCCTGGCACGTATGCAGTCCAGAAGTATGAAACCTCAAAAAGGTACCCTGTGGAAATGCTGTGGCAACAGGGTTAGCAACTTCAGTCAGGCAATTCATTTTGCCATGGGACGGGGTAACTTCAGTGCTAGAACCCACGGCCGTCCAGCAAAAACGTAAACAATCCATGCCGGAACTCCAACCCATTGCGTCGCAATCATTCAAATTGGTTGGTGCCGTGCAGTTTTCAAAATAAAACACGCACAAGAACACACGGACGAATTTGAAATCATAGATGTCCTTTTCCCACAGGTTGGTTGATCGATAGGGGAACCCCCCCATCCTTCGCAACCAACAGGCATGACATGATGTTGAGTGGTATGCCAACCTGGCCACTTTAATTTTCCAAGGACATTATGGTTTCGAACCTGTGCTGAATGCAGCAGGGCTGACGAACCTAGATCTGGAAATAACGGGTCCATGAGCCTCTTCGTGGATACCAGATCCTTTAGGACGTGCAAAAATTTGATGTGCAGGATGCCTGATAGTATTGAAACCCTGGCTCAAACACCAATATTCAATATAAAATCAATTCGGTTTTTGCACGGCACCACTCAGTTTTTCCAAATTTGCAGCTGTTTGGATTTGAAAAACACTGGCAACACTCGCAACACATGTCATTTGTTTTTCTGAAAATTGCATTGCCGTTGTCATGAATGTGAAACATGTGTGGGGCTGGATAGCTGGTACTGGCTACGCTTTGGCTACAACTTTGACCGGAGACAATTTCACCATCGACTGGCTCTCGGGTTGGCATTCTCAGTATGGACAAGATCGAAAAATCATGCGGTGGCTATACAGCGAACATGCTTCTAATGAATGGTACTCTCACCTTGCAGGTGAAAACCGCCGCCAAGGTGTGTTCATTGAACTTGGCGCCGGAGATGGTGTGGACAAGAGCAACACTTTAGCGTTCGAGCAAAAACTTGGCTGGACTGGGCTGTTGATCGAGCCTTCACCAAGTCTGTATCAACAACTCCGGCAGAATCGCCCCAAGGCAAAATGTGTTCAAACTTGCGTAGCGGCCGGTGCCACCCAAAAGGATTTTGTCGACTCTGGTCTGAACAGCGGCACAACCAGCAAACATCGACTCATGACCAGTGCCAAAGAAAGGTCTTTAATGATGTGCGAGTCATTGAGCAAATTAATAGATATTCACTTGGGCCATCTAGGATCTAAAATTGATTACCTATCTTTGGATGTGGAGGGTTCTGAACTCGAAATCTTGAGACATTTTGATTTCCAAAAGCATCAAGTCGATGTGATGAGTATTGAGGTTGACAATGCCCTCCCCCAAGTGATGTACAGACGACTGTCGAATCTGCTGACACGAAACGGTTTTCGCTTTATGGAGCGCATCTCAGTGGATGAGGTCTGGGTGCGGCAAAGAGGTTTCCACCCTGACCCCAGCTGTTCGTTGCCAGTCCAATTGCAGACCCTTCCCAAATCACCCAGGAAAGGCTGGGGAGGTGTTCGAACTGCTTTGGAAGACCTGCTACAAGTGTTGAAGCAGGCTGTGCCAGATGAGTCCGTCAGCATTAGTGCACTTGATCTCGGGCCTGATGTGGAGATTCTCTTCCATTATTGGTCGAACGGGGATTTGCGAGACTGGGATGATCAGTGTCCTATGGGCATGCTGACTCTTGGGCTCGCATTTTCTTTACTGCGGGATCGGACTAATAACCCTCAGACTGATACGCGGCATATGTTCATCGAACTTGGCCAACAAACCGTCTTCTTTTGGACTGAGCGACTGGCTGTGCCCGGGAGATGAACTGGACGGTGTCGGCCCATGTTGACCGTTTTGATATGTTTTGATACCAGTGTTTTGCATCTGGTGCATGGTTGAACTATTTGGAAACCATTCGAAACCGCTATAGTTTGTAATGTTTTTCAATGTTCTTATATTATAGTACCCCGGAGTGACAACGAAATCTGACCCAAACTTCCTATATAGATGTGTATAATATTTTCTTTTTGAAATAGGTGGCTTAAGACAAATCGACCAATTCCTATGGGTGCCTAGAAACCACTTTTCATACATAGGCCATCAGGAACCCTCAACAGCTTCCCAGGTCTCAACAGAGGGGGAAAAAAGTTCTAGCGACATTTCACCTCTCGTGTTTAGCATGGCGAGGTGACCTTGCAAACGATTCGCCGCAGCGATTTGGTGAAAGAATCTGAAGCCCTTGCTGAAGAGTTTCACTTTCGGCTTCCCCTCAGCAGGGCATGGCACATCAGCAGCTTCCAGGAGATTTTGGAGTCTGGTTGGCCCCTGTTTGGGCTCATGTCCATCGTGGGGAAAGAGCTGGCTATGGTTCCGCAGGTCGTGGAGCACTTGGATATGGAAACTTATGAAGAAATTCGACCCATGCGGATGCCACTTCTTCGATGCAACTTACTGGTGGAGGGCACTAAGGTCTCCTTGGTCCAAAAACGACCCTGGGACTTCGAAGGAATACGACAATCGACCCAGCATTTGCTGATGGACACTGACGCTTGCAATCTCCTAGGTGCAGCTGCCAGCATTTTTCATCATGTCCGTTTTGAACTCAGCCAGCAAACAAAGGCGGAATCGCCAGCTTTCCATCGCTTGGTGAATTGGACGGCTTCGTGTTCAGAGGGCCTGCTAGACCCACGCAGTTGTTACCAGAAGAGCTTTGGAGAGTGTGCGGCACTTGGTGATGATGGCAAGGCAATACCTGCGAAATGCTTAAAGATTCTGGGCGGCACTGCGATGCTTTGCATTTTTGACATTTTTTGAGTATCATAAAGATAGGCGTAAGATGGCGTAAGTACCGTAAGAGAGTGGATTCACAAGGAATGTTTCTGACGTGTTTGAGCCGAGCCATGTGAGCCATTTGAGTTGTGCAGGATTGCAGCCTCCTCCAGGCGCCATGGTTTGAGGCTGCGCCGGCCTCTCTTGTCGGATCGGCTGCGCCTTTGGCTGGACCAAGGCGAACGGCTCGTCCGGACTTTTGTTGAGCGCCATGGGCTCTTCATGGCTGTTTGGTCTGCTTGTCAAAAGGAATTGGCCCCAGCAAAGAGTTTGAGTGACTCAAGTGGCAACTGGCCAACTAAAAAGGAAGTGTGGACTCGAGAGACGATGTTTGATGTTCTACATTCCATTCAACAGCTTCTGACCAAGGGATTCTTTGGATCTAAGACGATCTAAGTGATATATTCACCCCATGGATACGCATTGATAGTGAAGGCAGCTGGCCGCAAAAGAAGTGCAGCAGTCCGAGAGGAAGCTGAAGACATCATTACATGGGACATGGGTGAAGCTGTATGATTTCCCATGATAACATGGGGACCGGTCTCAATCTGCATTTCGTAGATCTTGAGTGAGGGGGTGCTGCAGATCCATACGCAGTTTGAAAACAGGATATAGGCGTTCCTTTTTTGAAGTACGAAGCAGTGCCCCGATCTTGCGTCGTTTTGGGGCCAAATGGTCTAAGTCTAAGTTCTTTTGGGTTTTATGCATTTGCATTGTGGATTCAATTTGCATGCGCCCTCAAACCTTCAGCATGGCTTGTTCCAAACTTATGACATCAATCAAACATCATGCAAGAACCAAGATCAGCCGGTCAATCAGATATGCAAGGAACTGAATTTTGACGCTAATTGCTTCACAGAGTCACGCTTCGACTGTTTTTTTCACGGCCTCTGTTTTTCATTTTTATTTGCTACTTAATGGAATCAGAGTAAGGTGTTGGGTTTTGAGCACCTATGACATCGAACTATCTCTTCACTTACTTCCATTTCATTTGCTGGCCACCTATTGGACTCCCTGCCCTCTTCCTGGTGTGCCTGCGTATTTTTTTGCTTCAGCGCTCCGTTGCAATACGCCTCCATGTTGACCTAGCAGTAAGGAAGCAGAATCCAGGATAGAGATCGCAAAGTGTTGCGATTAACAGCACATCGAGGCACTTTTTGACCCCTTTGCTTGGCAACCGCACTTAATGCCTGTAAGGTACCCTGCCAATGTGGTGCAGATGGTTTAAGCATGGTAAAGGCAAGAGCAGTTTGGACATATACAGACAATCAACAGTAGCAATGAATCCATGGTATCATGATGTATCATGTGGTAATTGTAGTGCAATTCAGCCATGAATTCTGCTTGCTTATGACTCGAGACATTTGGACCATAAAGCTATACCCTCAGATGTTTGCCGACAGTGGGCCAGGATTTGATTGAATTACAATAGATTTGCAATCTCTGCGGCAACTTTACGCACTTGCCACCTGTAGATATGCTTCGTCACATAGACATACACACATGCCACCAACAGATTTCCAGCCCTACATACAATGAGGTTGTGTCTACCGTGCACAGTATATACATCTCATTTATATCACTGATAGAAAAAGATAACTTCATGGAATTTGTCATTGCTATGCGGTACATGGGAAGCAGTACAATCTCATCGTTGGTGCGCAAGGCGCGCCCTGAGAAGCTGAAAGCCGCACCAAGAAGTGCATCAGATGCATCGGATATCGATGGATTATCAGAATCGGACATATGTTCGAGAAGATTGGAGAAAATTTGAGTTTTTGATGAGTTTTGTTTGGGGAAATTCAGCTCAAACCCTTCAGATGCGTGAAGTTGAATGAGTTCTGCGCCTTAGACTCGCAAGTGGTCTCATTTCCGGTAAACATTATATAGACATCAGATGACATCAGACGTTATAGTTATAGATGTTGACCGTAATTTGTTGGTGTTCTTGTTGTAGGAGGGAATTCACAGGACGTTTCCCCATGGAACATGTTTCACATGCTTTTCATGCTTTTCACCTGTACCTTCAACGTGTTCCAAAGTTCCACCTCTGCTTGGTGAATTTGGTGGCTTCTTGAGAACTGAGCGGTCTTGGCAAGGTGGGTTCTTGCGGGCCATTGCGGGCCGCTGGCCGCTTGACTCTGCAGGGGCTCAAGCATGTTCTCTTAAGGAGACTTTGTGAGCCCGTGCATCAGGTCCACAAAAGTATTGTTGAACTGGTTATAACATGTTATATAACTGTTATAACTGGTTGCAAGTTTGCAGTAAACCTCTGATCCCCTGAGGATTTGAACCACCCAACTATTCTGCACGGTCATATGTAGGTTCACAGCAGAGTAGGTTTTAGGAACCATGCATAGCGAGGAGGCATGGGAGTGCCCTTCAGTGCCCGAATCGCCTACGAAAGTGCATCCAGAAACAGGAAACTTGGAAGTGCCTACAGGGCCTACAAGCTTCGAAGTGCCTGTGAACTTGCCTGGAAGTGTCCACAGTGTCCTCGTGCATGATGGTACAGATGCTAAAGATAAAAAAAAATCGAAAGGGCCCGTAGATCCTGGCGGCAAAGTTTGCACGGTCGTGGTTGCAAACGACTTGCCAGCAGCACTCGAAATTAAATTCGCTGAAGAGGCGAAGGTTCTTTACCCGAAAAGATACCACAAATTTCGTACCGCTGTAACTCGAGACTCTGTCATGCAGATTTGTTTGCGCGACAATCCCAAGATCTCTGGCAGCTGTCAAGTAAGTGGTGCCTTGACACTGCATGCATCGAAGTCCTTTGGGTATTTCGGTGTTGAAGCCAGGCATTTCCTGGAAAACGAGAAGAAGCAGGTTCAAAGGGAGCGGTGCCTGCTGCTTGACCGAAAGAAGCAGATGGAAAAGGAACTTGCAATAGAAAGACGTGAGCACGTCCTTTGGTACTTTCCATTCATTGTTTTGTGCACGTTGCTCGGCATCGGACTTCTCGCACTTTGCATCGTTGTTGAGCCTCAGGGTCCGGTCTCTTCTGTGGGCCTGAGCTCGGCAGTGGTCGTGCTGCTTTGCTGTTTGGGGCTTTGTGGTAGCAATTTTCAGATTTTTGGTGCGCGCTTCAACAGTGGTCTTTTGAAGTGGCTTGCCTTTCATGCTGGCTCTGCATTCTTCTTCCTGGCAGCGCTTGGAGCGGCTGCTGCCATTGCTCGTTACATATTTGCAGGATACTGGTGGGCAGGGCTGTCTGCTGGGCTGCCGTGTTGTTGCATTTCCGGCTTGATGGGCCTCTACTTTTCTCGTACATCCCTGGAGGAAAACATCAAGCGTGAAGAGGATGATGACAAGCAAAGCGTTGCCGAACGCACCATTGTCTTCCACGGCTCCATCCTTGAGGGTAAGGGCCCATGTGTTTCCTCATGGCCTGGGAAGTACGAATCTGCTTGGGATGTCCTGGTCACAGGAAGCCGCAAAGGCAATGTCAGCGCCGCTGTGGTCTTTCTGCCAGAAGGCTCTGAACATTTCGGCTGCCATGACCCAATCCCAGAGGAGGAAAACCTTGAGGGCAGCTGCTGGTGCATTCCCGTCTATGGGGAGCAGAAGCGCTGGGGGTGCCGCTGGTGGACCAAGTGGATGAACAACATCGAGGAAGCTGTTCGACAAGGTGCCGAATTGGAAGTCTATTTCTTTGCAGGGATGGTGGGAAAAGGCAAAGTTGAGAATTTCTCGATGGCTGGCAAAGAGCACCTGAGGCGAGAAGCCATTCAAGGCAAGTTGAAACAGTTCCTGAAGTCTTCAGAGTTTCAAGCCATTGATCGTGGCATTGAATGCCTTTGGAAAGAGCCTCGTTCAGACGGTTCTTCTCAGTATTCAAGGGAGGTTCATCGGCTCTTCTTGGCTTCGCTCTCCGAGGAGGATCGCAAGCTCCTTCAGGCATCCGAAGGCCTTGGAAATTCCCAGAAGGCCGAGGTGGCATGGCTGGAGAGGAAGGGCTTTGCTTACACCGAAAGAGATGTGTCTGCTTGGCTTGCGTAGGCGCAAGTGAATGTAAAGGAATTCGGGCGGCTACTCGAAGTGGGCAATTGGCAAAGCCGTTCGCCTGCCGAGTATCACAGACTACTCTGGTCTTGTACCAATTTGTTTGATTACAAGTATAGAATGCTTCCGAACAAAACCTCGAGCTGGTGATAAGGGACTGTGCACGGACAGCCTCAATAGCCGCCATAGCCTCATGTGAAAGATTCTAGTCGAGTACCGGGTCTAATGGAAGCACAAAAATTGGCGCCCCATTTCCCTTTGTATGAGCTGCAAGGAATCCCAATGGCCTATTGAGGGTCTCACTTCGAAGGGTCCAGCAACCCAGCATCTCCCGACTTTTCCGCCGCCAGGCTGCTCACAGAACGACCATGTGGTTCGCATGTCAATGGCAGGGTGCTTGAGTCGCTTGAGTTTTTCAGGTAAGTGTCAGACACGTCAGACAAAAGCTGAATTCTGGGATAAAGAAAGAGAGAGAGAGAAAATCAAATTCAATGTTTTTCATTCCATTCAACGGTTTTTGTAGCCATAGGATTCGATCAGTCTAGCTGACACATGTCTGAGACATGTTTGATGAAAGTCACGGTAACTCAACTGGCTGCTGCTAAAAGAGCGGCGCGTTTGACTGTTGCAGGTTCGAGAGTGTGATCAGTTGACGACCGCAGTTCTCTGATTCATGTGGTGGCCCTGTGTCAACGTCTTTTCTATGTCAGGTGATATAGTAAGTAATATAGACTAATATAGACATTGAGTAAGCAGTGACTCTAAAGTTTGATGGATGCCCTTCAGACTTTGGATGTTCACCTCGACACCTCGAAATCTGTCACACTGGAACGGTTAGCTTACCTCCCTTGAAGTACAAGCAATACGCTGTCATGCGTTTGTTTTGTGAATTCAGGTTGGATGCACCCAGAGCTGATTATATAAGCAGATACGTAGGGAGCTGACACCAATTGCTATGCAGAGTGTTGAATTGACAATTGTTTTCCCAATTAATTTCCCGGTTTTCGTTTTCCTTCTTTTGATCGCGGCTTCACGGAATCAGAGTCGGCTGGGTTGCCTATTCGGCCTTCTGCCGCCCTGGTGTGCCTGCATTTTTTTGCTTCAGCACCGCGTTGCCATTGCAACTTGTCCTGGATGCCATGGAAACGACAGTGGAAGAATTGCCAGATGCAATCCTCAGACGAGCAGATCAGAGGCGCGGTTCGAGTTGCGGGAAGGTGTCAGATTTTATGGGTGCTTATGTGACACTGTGCTAAATCCACGAAACGCCTGTCGGATTGACATGGTCTGTCATTACATTAGAATTGACAACTTTTTGATACTTTCTCGCTATGCATGGCTTCTCTTTTGCAACGTGGAGAAATAAAAAGCAGCAACCCCTCCTTCAGTTCCAAACTATGAGTTCCAAAGCTGGAGTCGGTATCCAAGAAGAAACCACCTGGTTCCCACTGCAATAGCCGGCACATGCCCTCATCATCCTCAACGCTGGGCGGAAGAACACGCACTTACTCTGATTGGATGCAGCTTAACAGAGCCGTCAAACCAAAGTATACAATGTAAATCAATGCCCGTTGGATTCTTGATATTATGTTGAGTAGATTTTCCCAGGATGGTGTCAACAATTCAAGCAAATTTCAAGAGACAATTGTGATTCTTCACCAGTTGTACGACAACACTGTTACAGTGACAACACAGCAGTTTGGCAAAAAAACATCAAAAAACTACGTTTCACCGTTTAGGCATGTGAAACTGGATGTTCTCGGGAAGCGCGACAATTTAGCAGGTACTGGGTATGGTCCGCACGTTTGGACCAATGACTTGGAATCAATGTCAGAAAATGGGAGTGAGATTTATTGACAACTTGCAGACGTCTCAACTGCCAGGTTAGCCGAACTGTGCCAGCGCATCTGCTACCAAGCGCCTTGGCAGAAGTTTGGATTGGGATGGGAAGGTTTCGTTTTAGAACGCGGGATAATACTCAATTTGAAACGCGACTTTATTACTCATTTTGAAACGCGACACACTCTGTGCCATGTTTTCCATGATATCTGTGTGGTTTCCACGGTTT
>Ga0126342_10008998_pt1 | contig 17890 bp, 16 predicted proteins | sample Cyp1metagenome_FD_92528 | JGI IMG/M metagenome (GOLD analysis project Ga0126342, IMG submission 92528) | Coral microbial communities from Lord Howe Island, Old Settlement Bay, Australia - Cyphastrea 1 metagenome | ecosystem: Host-associated > Invertebrates > Cnidaria > Coral ... | reverse complement strand
TTGAGGTCCGGCAGAGAACACTGTGGATCGCGGGTCGCAGTTGAGCAAGGACGACGAGGACGACGAGGACGACGAGGACGACGAGGAGGACGAGGAGGAGGAGGAGAGGAGGAGAGGAGGAGGAGGAGCAGGAGGAGGAGGAGCAGGAGGAGGAGGAGGAGGCAACTGACATAAAATCTAACAACCCTCACCTGGCAGGTGGGGAATTTATTGAGTTTTACAACTGTTGATTGAATATGAGTGAATATGATCAATACACTGTGTTGCTTTTCTTTGAATCTTCGGACACATGAACTTCATCCTGGATGCTTTTGCAAAATTTTTCACTGGCCAAGCAAGCCCCAATTATTTTAAAAAAACATCATGTTCCCGAAGAATTGATGGCTCGTGGGGTACCATTAATGGATATTGACGAGTAAAAACCCCAGTTCGTTGATTAACTCCCACAGCCCATACTTATTATGTGCAGTATTGAGCTCTGCTGAGTATCAAAATAGCCTAATCCTCATTTAGCCAGCACAGCTGCTTCAATTGGACCTGGAAGGAAGAGAGCACATGACTTTACAAATCTGTGCCCCAAAATATGGAACTGCCTTTTTGTGTAATCACTGTTCCCCATCAAATGAACATGGCACAGGAACTACCAGGTTTGACAGATGCTGTTCATAGTCGAAAGGAGGGACGACTGGGCTGAAACAAAACCATGATGTGATATGGTACATTTTCCATGAAAAATCAAGCCCATGCCTAGTTTAGTGGTTTAAGTATCCAGTGCCACTGGTGAATGGAGGGATGTATAGAATAGTAGTTCTATTATATGTTATTATATACATGTAACTGTGGCATATATGTAAATATTAAATATTGAATTTATAACTGAGCGAACTAATAATGGTGACTAGCAAAATACAATTCCTTCGATGCACATCCAACCAAGGGGTGTTCTCAGGACCTCCAAAAGCTGGGATTAGAATCGGCAATTGTCCGGATATCATCACCCACACCACTTGTGACGGGTGCAAGCATGAAATCAAAAGGCTTTGCTTGTCATGGCCCTTAGACAGGCAGTTCCCAATCATTCCAGCAAACGGTTTGAACTGCCGAGTTGGTCTTGGGAGTTTGTTCCAATGCTCAAAAAGTGGTGCAGTTTGGCTCAAGATCAGTATTGTAGAAACTGTTCCATTCATTACATTCGACTTTCTTGAGATATGCTTCAAATTACTGTAGCGTTGCCAAGCGGTTGCAGTGAGAAGTTGTCTATTCCGCAGTCTTCCAAAGTAGGGGACTTGAGGCTTCTGGCTCAGAAGACCTTTCAACGTGGTTTCTTGAGGCTTGTGGCCGCAGACCATCACTCATTGGATCCTACAGTATCTCTGCAAGCTGCGGGACTTGAGAGCAGCAACCATTTGACGGCTATTGTGCTCGAGGCAAAGCTGGCGGCAACAAGCACCGCTTTTGCCCTGTATTACTCTGGAGGTGACCGGGTTGTCACATGGGGCAAACCAGACTCTGGTGGTGACAGCTCTGAAGTCCAAGATCTGCTCAAAGGTGTCCAGCAGCTTCAAGCAACGAACAGTGCATTTGCTGCGATCCTGGCACATGGGTCTGTCGTGACTTGGGGTGCGCCAAATTGTGGTGGTGACAGCTCTGAAGTCCAAGATCAGCTCAAGGGTGTCCAGCAGGTTCCAGCAACGGACCAGGCATTTGCTGCGATCCTGGCACATGGGTCTGTCGTGACTTGGGGTGCGCCAAATTGTGGTGGTGACAGCTCTGAAGTCCAAGATCAGCTAAAGGGTGTCCAGCAGGTTCAAGCAACGGATTGGGCATTTGCTGCGATCCTGGCAGATGGGTCAGTCGTGACTTGGGGCAAACCAATGTCTGGTGGTGATAGCTCTGAAGTCCAAGATCAGCTGAAGGGTGTCCAGCAGGTTCAAGCAGCTCAACGGGCATTTGCTGCCATCCTGGCAGATGGGTCTGTCGTGACTTGGGGCAACCCAGATTTTGGCGGTGACAGCTCTGAAGTCCAAGATCAACTGAAAGGTGTCCAGCAGCTTCAAGCAACGATGTATGCATTTGCTGCGATCCTGGCTGATGGGTCAGTCGTGACTTGGGGCGAACCAACCTCTGGTGGTGACAGCTCTGAAGTCCAATATCAGCTCAAGGGTGTCCAGCAGCTTCAAGCAACTGACCAGGCATTTGCTGCGATCCTGGCTGATGGGTCAGTCGTGACTTGGGGTGCGCCAGAATTTGGTGGTGACAGCTCTGAAGTCCAAGATCAACTGAAGGGTGTCCAGCAGCTTCAAGCAACGAGCCATGCATTTGCTGCGATCCTGGCTGATGGGTCAGTCGTGACTTGGGGTGCGCCATATTTTGGTGGTGACAGCTCTGGAGTCCAAGATCAGCTAAAGGGTGTCCAGCAGCTTCAAGCAACGAACAGGGCATTTGTTGCGTTCCTGGCAGATGGGTCAGTCGTGACTTGGGGTGCGCCAAATTGTGGTGGTGACAGCTCTGAAGTCCAAGGCCAGCTGAAGGGTGTCCAACAGGTTCAAGCAACGGACCAGGCATTTGCTGCGATCCTGACTGATGGGTCAGTCGTGACTTGGGGCTATCCAGGCTATGGTGGTGACAGCTCTGAAGTCCAAGATCAATTTGCATGTGTGTAACCATGTTGGCGCAAAGTCGCCCTTCACTGCAGGATCCTTCAGTTTTATTCGGAAGTGTGCTTTGAAAACCCAGGGAGCGACCATCCAAAAAAAGGGGGTGAATGGGTGGAGTTTGTTTCTTCGATTTTGATTCAGGGAATACTCAAAATGTACTTCTTTGCCTGTTTTGCAAGATATTCAAGATATGCGATGTTGGTATACAACCATTTTAGCTATACTCGTACAATCTATAATGATGAGACAGACATTCATTCCCTAGGATGCACATCTGCACAGTAGTTGTTCGACTACTCACCTACCCAGAACCGCCCCCGGGTCAGCAAAAATTCCCATCTATGGCCTATGGACCGCAATGTGACTTTCACAAAAGATGTTGTTTTCAATTGGGATAGATTGTGCTATGTCTCACCCTTTGGAGGAATCGGTGCCATTTTTTGACCTTTAAGAAACTGGATGATTAAACACTGCAAACTCAACATGACCCAATATTTCTGTTGCAATTGGCCATTCCCGAGTCATGCTCATGTCATCCCAAATCATTCAATAGATTTTCTATCATATATGCGGACACCAAACAGCATTTTTTGGGAATGGGTTTGACATTGATTTTATCCATTGTGGTCTTGGATGTTTTGTTTTTTTTGCTGTCAGAGATTATGCGTAAGCATGAGTTGTATAGAATCTTTCGCTAGCAACTCACAAGGGCTTTGGGTCTGATGCGCTGATGATCAATTACAGTAACCTTTTTTTATCGGCCATGTTGAACAACTTTAACTTGACAAACACCAATGTCACCAATGGAGATAGGGATTCAGCAGCAAAATATTGATATGTTTTGGATATATATTACTGTATATATTATATATTTTCCAACCAAAATGGGAATCAAACTTTCAACGTGCGGGAATCCATCCGCAAGATGGGGGATGAACATCTAGCTGTACCCAGTGTTGGTGTGGACAGAAGGATTACGAGGGTTTGACCCATATCCACTATCATAAAGTGCCAAAGTTCCACTTTTGCGCCACAATCATGAATTATTTCGTCATGGCAGACATCCTGATCGTTGTGTCCCAAAGGATATGTTCAACCAATGGGTGTGCTTTGGTTGATGAGTATAGATAAGTACCACACTGATAATAAATCATACCGAACTGGGTTTGTTTAAAATTACTTTACTTCGTGTGATCCCCGCCATGACATTTATCCATTTTGTTACTGGCAAATCTTCTGGCATTCTATCTAACATATCTCCTGGCATTCTATCTGGCATTCTATCTGGCATATCTTCTGGCATATTATCTGGCATTCTATTTGGCCGTTGAGGTCCAGCAGTGCGCACTGTGCTGGGAAGGTCCCAGGTTGAGGTCCAGCAGTGCGCACTGAGCTGGGAAGTTGGCGAAGAGCTTGGCGAAGAGTTGGCAAGGCGGAAGTGGAGGTGGAATTTGATGCAGACATGGTCGAGGAGAAACTGGCCGAGGAGGCGGAGGCGGAGGAGGAGGAGGAGGCGGAGGAGGAGGAGGAGAAGGAGGAGGAGGAGGCGGAGGAGGAGAACAACTCTGATAAAATCTAACAACCCTCACCTAACAGGTGGGGAATCAGAAGATGCACCAAAAACGCCAATGGTTACTCTTGTTTTTCAGGTTAGAATTGCAATAACCCAAATGGTTGGAAATGCCGCATTTTTCCACATGGAATCATTCGATCGTCAAACCCCGGCATCGGCAGGTGGCGGCACCCTTCGTCTCGGTGATCTCTGGGTTGAAACTTGGCGCTGGAACGGAGGGGTCGGCTGGGGCGGCTGAAGGCAACGGATTGATTTTGGGTGTGGCAAATGGTTGGAACATCGGGATGGAAAGTTAAGTGGCAAAAAAAATGCGAGTGATAGAGCAAAATGAAATGATGAGTTCATACCTTTGGCATGTTCAATATATGCCTCTATCTTGGAGGATTTCAACTTGGTACCTTTGCGGTTCCACCAAGATGTTTGAACTTTTTTGTCAATAGCAAGGTTTCCCTTCACGATGTTGCTGGCTGTTCACTCACCGAAATCCCACTGTCAGCAGGTTCACGCCCAAAAATGACTGGATCAAGTCTAGAATCTATACACCACTCCGTCACCACTCCACTGATTAGTCACTATTGTTTTTTCTTGTTGCTGATATCATATTGTTATCATATTGTTTTCAATTGTTTCTTGGGTGATGTCAGTTGAGTTCAATCACCACCTAGTTCTCCGTTGCATCTTCATTAATTAAATTCCCGTTGCAAGGGAGTAAAATGCACAGATCCAAACCACTTACTATATATATATATATTTAATATATATATATATATCATAGATATATATATATATAATATATATATAATATATATATATATATAACTTCAAGTGGGCTTCAAGGGGCAAGTAGCACCCTGGGAAAGCAGCTTCAACATATGGAAGTTCCTATCATGGGGATACTCGTACCCCAATCCAAGTCCTTCGAGCATTTTGAAGTATTGAAAAACACATGGTGACTTGGGAATCATCCATTTTAAGGACCCCCCCATATTCAGCTGGGTCAGGTCCGACTTCCGGCATCCAATGCCGCCATGAATGGCTCAAGCCGCTGGCTCGCTCAAGCGGCTGAGCCAGGGCCAGGCTTGGCAGCTTCAGAAATGGTGATCTCAACGGCTCGCTGTTGATTGGTTTGATGAGCTTTCACCTTCAACCCCTGCTGGAGATATGAGGGGCCACCCATCAGCGACAGGATTTCAAGCTGGTTGCAACTGAATCAGAAATTCTGTTGGCCGAATCTTGCCTTTTCAACTACTATAGCTGGTTTTTGGCCAGTGGTGAGGCCCTAATATCCACTGAGTGATGATCATTGGCCATAAGATTGGACCGCCGCATGTTTGGACAAATCGGAGTGGGGATGATTCTACCTTTCTCTTCAAGTTAGATCAGATATTAGTAGTGCTGAAATCCCGAAGAGTAACTATTAGTTGTTTCAACATGTGTTACATATGTGTGATTTCCCACCCTTGGGATGATTTCAGTATGTTTTTCATGTTTTCTCCCTAATATGTTTTCCAATGGTTTTGCATATGTTTTCCATATTGTCCAATATGTTGTCCATCTTTTTCCGGTGGATTGAAACCACCAACTTCCCCTAAACTGGGTGCACTTCCCGCAGCCCAGCTGAGCGTCCGCCATGGGTACCTGCGCCTGCGCGGGCTTCGAAGATTCCTTCGAGCAGTTCTTAGAATGCTGCAGCGCCTCCAAGGGCGAAGCTTGGAGCGAAGAGTTGGTGAAGCCGGTGGAGGTTTGGGTTAAACATAACATAACATATCTAATGGTGCTACAATGATAGTTATGTTTAATTACAGGCTGACAGGTAATCATTATTGATATCTGTAATATTAGCCTGAACGAATAGTGGTTTATAGTGCGGGGTGTCATCTGCAACAACTGCAGCTGGCTCTTGGTCTTCAAACACGCCATCAGCGGCTCATTCCCAGTGTCGCACAAGGTTTTAGGTGTCAAAACTGCATCCCGCATGGGTGTAGATCCCACCATGAGACCCAATTTCCAGTAGTATTTTGGCATGTTGAAGTCTTGGATCCCATCCTCTGCGCATTCGGAGGTCGTTGAAAGGTCAGTTCTCCACCAGTTGGCTGAAGATCTCAGGTAGATGCTGATGCTGAAGCCGTAGATCAAAATGGCCAGATCAGCTTCTACTTGAAACTTTCACTGATGGGATGAATGGAGGGGGCAGTTCGGAGTGTGGTTGTATATCTAACTGTTCACCAACCAATGACCAATGAGGAGCTAGAAGGGAGCTACCATCAGAGACCAGCCGCATGGTGACATGTGTTTCCAATGTCTTGGGCGGCCTGTTTGGATTCCTTTGTTTCCAGTTATTTGTTGATGTCATTCTATCCCTAGTTGGAGGCTAGTGTTGGCAGTCAAATCGGACAAGCGGGTGGGCGATGAATTTCCATCACATACCCATCCCAACGCTATTGGACCATACCCAAACCCAGATCCAAAATGATTGCAGCACTATTGCACATGTACAAGTAGCATTTAGCTGCCATTCACCTTACTTCTCCCCAAAATATACATTCATTTCCCATCATTTACCATAGTTTACCATCATTTCCCTATCTGTACTCCCAAGAAACACCCATTTTTTGGTCGGATTCCAGGTCGCAGCCCATCCCAGGAAGGGTCGACCCGAAGCGCTTCAGCGTCCCTTGTGGTTGATGGCGGCGTCCATGAACGCAGGCGCAGAACGATGTCCCGGAGCCGAGTTCAGGGCCAGGGATGGTGAAGAAATGGGAAATTCTGATTGGTGGTTTGGAACATGACTTGTAGTTTTCCAATTATTGGGATAATATATGGGTTAATATTTCTAACCTGATTGGGTTAATTTGTCTAACCTGATTGGTGGTTTGGACCCATGGAATTTTATGACTTTCCAATATATTGGGAATAGCAACCCTAACTGACGAACTCATATTTTTCAGAGGGGTAGGTATACCATCAAGCAGAAATTAGTGCAGGCCAATTTTGGGCAATGAAAGCTGAAGATCAATGGAATTGTCATATGAACATCAATCTGTTGTACTACGGATTTGTGTAGCCATGATGTTTGGAGTCCCTTTATGGGATGGATGACAATAAACTGTAGACAATGTTTTGACCATGGCACATGAAGCCTATAGCGTCGTTTTGTGGTTCAAAACCATGGTTTTCTTTCCTAGGTCTTTGGTTTCTGTGAGCTTCCAAGCTTAACTTGTCACTTTCGCCAGTCACATATGTTTGTTCAAAAAGTATCAAAAAGTAGAGTACACCTCAAGTTATGGCTATTCAATGCTATTCATCTGATACTGTATGTATAAGATGATATTGGATGACTTTTAACAAGTCATATCCAGTTGGTTTATATGTATATGTGAAATCATTATATTTCCAATTTTATTCAAAATCACATTGTATGATATTGTATTATAGTCAATTTACTCATTACATTCGCAGTTATTTAGTCTCATGATATGTCTATTAGAATGATAGTATGATAGTGCATTTACTTTTTGTATGATAGTCTATTTACTTAGTACAATATATACTATTGATTGTATGAACTTTATATACTCGCGGTACAATATAAACTATTTATATCCCAGAGGATCCATGTATGGAATATTTTCCTACATTGGGATTATTTTAAATTACTTTAGGGGTCAATGTAGGTAAATATTCCATGCATGGATCCTCTGGGTATACTTTGAATATTCCCAGTATTTGATTCCCATCATTTCGGTCCCCTTTGGCTCCGCAGGCGACGAACCGATCCACCTGGAAGGCGACGACTGGATCCCGCGCCAGGGCCGTAGACGCGCCGGGGACGGCGGCGATGGCAGCAGCTGCTACGATCTCATCGTGGTGGCGGTGCAGGAAGCGATCCTAGGTGCCATGGAGCCTGGGGCCTGGGGTTAGGATTCCAGGATGGGCTGGAGTTTCGGGGTGAGGTTTCAGCAGGAAATTGGTGGGAGATCGCGGTTGAGACCGGAATTTGTGGGCAATTTTAGATATACAGGGAAGTTGAAGATTAAAGATCATGATAAATCATTGGAATTCTTGTGCATCGAAATGCAGGAATTGTAAAGACAATGGATTGAATGGTAGTCCCATTGTGGTTCCTTATCCAGTCACTGGGAAAGCGACTCCAGCATCCCTGTTCGCAGGTGGCCCCGTGCGCTTGCCGCGTGTGAACAGCAACGGAGGCGAGTTGCCACCCAGACATTGTAACGAGCTGTTGGCGGCGTTCCTGGAACACCTGGGGCAGGTGCCCGCTGGGGTTGGGGATGAAAGAAACTCCATGCTGTCCTTGAAAATTGAAGTGATCCAACTTCTTTGGAAAGGCCAATTGCCTGAGGTTTTGTTGTGTGTGTGAGTTTTTGGTCATCCCTAAATGGACCTTAAATGCAGAATAGGTGAACCCCCATTTCTTTTGATCAACAGCTCATCAACTGTCCCCCGTCACACGTTTCCCCGGCCAGGACTACCGTGTGGTGACGCTGCTGTCGCGTGGCGCCATGGTTCTCTTGGTCTTCGCCTGGCGTTTCGGGCCGCCGCTGCATGACATCGAGACGGCGGCGGAGAACACGGGGCTGGCGCACGTCTTTCCCAACAAGGGCGCCTCGGTGGAGAGATCCCCATGGATTCCATGGGTGATGAGGGATTGACCCTCTGGTAAACTAACATAGCTATTGAAAATGGCCATTTATAGTGGATTTACCCATTATATAACAATGGTGATTTTCCATGGTTACGTTAGTTTACCAGAGGGTAGCATGTATGTAGTGGAACATGGAAAAATGATGAGCTAATCAGCCAGAATTTGTGAATGTCATAGAGTTTTTGCCTAATGCCATGGGTGCCTCGGCGGTTCCATCTACCAATTACTGAGTTATTTTTGAAGAGAATTCAACATTTTATATGTGTTTATGAAATGTATATCATGTGTATAATTACTGGAGTAACTATAGTTAAACTCACTTATAGTACCATGTTCCATCTACCATTACTGAGTTATTTTATCAGTGTACTGACTACAACCATCATTTATGTATATCACCCAGAGTTTCACTTAAAATGTGGATGGAACATGATGGAACTAACCGTTAGAAAGTTTTGGGTGGAAAAAAGCAGTAAGCATGTTAATGTTGACTACAATGATAATAATGTAGTTTAATCATAATAATGGGGGAGCGGTTATAATGACTATAATAATCATGGTTATAATAACTATAATAATGGTATAATAACTACAATGATGGTATAATAACTATAATGGTTATAATAACTATAATAACCATCCCATGTAGTTTAATGTCAGGAGAACGGGATGATCACCGTGGATGGGGAATATACAGCAGGAATTGAGTGCCTTGATGGTGCCAGTTGACATCAATTGACCATCCCTCATATGATTCTGTCATGTTCTGTCGCTGGAAACTCGATGAACTATCCAAGTAAAAGACCTTTGTGGGTGCTATGTTGAGATCCTGTTTGAATTTCCCGGATTTCAGATGACTAAGTTGTGTTGTTGTTGCATGGCAGTACGATGATTCGGAGTGAATCAATATGAATCAATGGTTTGCATGGGTTCATGAAGTTAGCTGCCAAACCGCCTTAAGGATGGATGGATGATACATGTTCGCACGAGAGAGTGTTCAACTGGGTTCCCAACTATCATAGATCCAAATGGAACAGATTGGTTGTTGTCTGTTTCAATATGACTGATTTCGGCCCGTCTCGATTTTCGAATTACTGTACTAGTATCAATGGGATGATTTTCATGGATATCAAATTGTTCATTCCCAAAAAATGATGTTTCTTAAGATTGGGGATCCCAAAAACCATGGATTTTCCCAGAATAAAAATATCACATTTGGGGATGTTTTTGGTGTCCACCCAAGTTGAAACTTCCATTGAAGTCTATCCTAATCATGGGATATCATTTTTTGTATCTCAAGATTTGTGTAGTTTATCATCAATCTACCCATTTTTTTCGAATGGCCTTCTTTCAAACTTGGGTGCAATTTCCCCCCAAATTCTGCTCGCAATAAGGTGGACTATTGGCCAAGCTCGAGGTGGAGAACCGGGGGAAGCCTTGGCCTTTTTTGAGGGTCCGAAAGAAGTGCAAATCGCTGAATAAATAGGGAGCATTATTGGTTTAGTATTGGTTTATTTACCACTTAATCCCATTATTGTCCATTCATATCCCATGGTTTCCTTTTTTTGGTGTTTAGTATTATGGGATATGAATGGATATGATTATTGGGATGTATCATGGGAATATATGGGAATAATGGGTCCAAGGCTAATTTTGACATAAACATGGATTTCTCCTTAACAAGGGGGGATTGAGCAAAATATGGGGACAGATACCGTACCCTGTAGAGCCAACAGATTACAATTTTGGTTACTTTTTTTTTGGAAAGCCCCCCGCCCATTGTTTTCTCATGTTTTTCTGGCAATAAACTCAATAAACTGAGATATGTTTTTTTTGAGACACAGTAGTTTAAGGAATTCCTTTTAGGGATTTGGATGTCCCAAGAGTTCGAGTCTATGTCTGTTGGTGGTTCCTCACTTAAGTGATTCTGTTGCAGGAACACATTGAAATCTAATTGTCAAAACCTTGTTTTCGTTTCATGTTTCCCTTCAATCAACCCAGTGGTGTTTGACCGCACAGTTTGAGATGTGTGGGTTTCTCAAGATTTTTTGTGGACATGCCAAGTTTCAAAAGGATAAACATGTATCATATTTATGGTTGTTCCAGCTATTAGATAACTACCTGTTGCGGAATCAAGAGAGATTCTGGTTTGTGACTTGGATGTTCGACTGATTGAACTTCATGTAGTCATGACTGTGATTGAATATACCCATGTTCTCCATAGTCATGACTACATTTTCACATATCCAAACAAGTTGAATATGGACTTAGTCATGGTCCCCAACAACTAATTTGAGTCGCGGGAGTGGTTTTGATTGAACATTTTTCGACCCCTTCGCTGATCCCTTTAAAATCCCGTTAAACCACATATGTTTCGCACAATCTGCTGCAACAGTCCCAGATTCGACTGATAAAAAATTCAAATGTCATTGGTGAAATCAGAATTTTCACCCATTGCCTCGAAAATGTCCCAAGGTTTGTAATACCTTTGTTGGTTTTAAATGTTTAAATGCCCAAACATCCAGAAATCCCCGGTGGATCACCAGGTGGGTGGCACCTCCCTGTGCTTCGTGGCCGCCCACCTGGCAGCGCACAGCGACCACGTGCAGCGCCGCAACGCGGACGTGACGGAGATCCTCAGCGGGACAAAGGCGCGAAAAAAAATGGGCTTAACGGTGTTGTTGTGCTAATTGTATGGTGTTAAATAGTGTTATATAGTGTTATATAGTGCTGTATAGTGTTATATAGTGTTATATAGTGCTATTGTTGTAACAATAGGTGAATCAATTCCTATTTTAATAGCGTGATTTCTATTGTATACTGTTGTTGTCATAGTGACTAGTAGTCATTAGTAGTATGACTGTTAGTCTTATTGTTAGGGTTGATTGTCATAGTATAAGGTTGTTTATCCAATAGTTGGTTAGCCAATAGAGTTACCATCAGGATTTATTGTTGGATTAATGTGGTAAACCTGATGGCTATCAACAACCACCCCAAATAGCGATCTACCCAATGCCACATTACTGAAGTAACCCATCCGACAATAGTAAGTGGTCAGCAATCCCGGGTGTACCACCGGGCATGCCAAGAAAACACTGGTTGTGAACCTCACCAGGGCTGTCGCAAACAGTTTCAGAATTTGCGACAATCTTCTTCATCCTGTGACTTTCTTGATGTCTCATATTTTCATCGCTGTGTTGTCAAAGCTCACAAACCAAAGAACAGGACCCATACCAGCCATACCCATAGCATCATCAACATGTTCCCATCTTGGCCCCCAAAGAGGTGTCCGGAATGGAGTTGGACGCGCCCTCGTACTGCCATCATAGTTTCTTTTTTGGCGACTTGAAGCTTGGCCGAGGGTCTAAAAATTCTAGAGTATGGTTTAATGAGGTTTCATGATGTTTCAGGGTAGAAAGTGGGATATCAGGAGATATAGTGGATACATATATATATATACATAATCATATGGATATGATATACCTAATCAACCATATGATACTTGGCAGAGGTTGAAACTCTGGGGAAATCAGCTGGATCAAAAGTTTAATGCAGCTAAATATTTTTTGCCATGAATAGGAATGAAGAGGAATATATACAAACCAGCTAAAAATCAAGGGTGTTTGAGAAGTACACAAGTACAAATAACAACCGCTTTGGTGAGGAACATGAGGTGCTGAACAGTCCATGGGATTTTCCAACATGTCGGGGCAAAAAACTGCAACTGGGATCCATGGAACTGTCAAACATTTTACATTTTCCTGTCAATGCCAGCACAAAAATAGGTCATTGGAATTTCAAGCTTAAGTTTCAATTGAGATTCATTTCGGTCATGATTCCAATGGAAGTCCCAATACATTAGCAGAAACTCAAGATTTCCATCCCAGGAATTATCGCCTGGAGCTTCGCCCAGAGATGCGAACATCGCCCCGTGAAGCCCGCGAAACGGATGAACTGTTGGAGGACGACGCAGACGTGGACCTCATTCTGCAGTTGACACTCGTCGTAGTTTGATTGGGATGATGGCTATAGTGATGTGACTGATGTTTAATTATGGTTGAATGTGACGTTTTTTTTCATGATTTTGTTATATGGTTATGCTTGAAACTATGGGTAGACGTGACTGATGATTTATATGCGGTAGCAAATCTTAGTGTCTTAGTAGTGAAGCACGAGGAACTAGTATGAACCATCATTAACCCTCCACGCATGAGATTTTTGCAGTCTCTTGGGGATGATAAGTTGAAGGCGTCGTCCCCAGGTGAGAGGATGGGGCACCCTGGATGATGTTCAACTATATATTCCTTATGGCATAAGGATGCATAAGGGTTTCCGCCACTGCCCACATGTCACTTATGCTTCATTCAAAATGAACATCATCGATGGATATTTTGGCATACCCTATGATTGGGTTCAGTGACTCACAGATAATCGCCCAAATAGTTTCAACATTTGCAAATGGGTTTGCCAAAACTGTGACCCAATTCACCAGACTCCTCTCTTTTTCCAGCGTTTTCTCTACATCCCTCTCTTTGTTCCCACCGGATTCTATGGGAATGTCCCTGTCATTTGGGGGTTTCTTAAGTCATCGGGGATTCCGTCACACCAAGTCACCAGGCGAGACTGCCACGGCTGAGGATCGACGCCGGGGACTTCCAAAGCTTGTTGCAATACGACCAGCTCCACGTCGAAATGGCGGCGGGTCGAGTGCTGCACGGAGCCGTGGCGGAGCGACCGTTGTTCTGCGGAGGCTGTTGTTGGTGCTGTCTGAAAGGGGGAGTGTGACCAACAAAAATGGGATTAGAAACTAAACTAAAGATGGAATTGTTTATCAAAATGGATGATTCATGGCATTCAATGACTACTGAAACTGGGATTTGAAAAGAAACTAACATTTTTTTGAACCAACCAAAATACAGGATATCAATGACATGCAGGAACAGTAACTACTCTTCATGCAACTGGCTGGTGATTGCTGATATTTGTTCCACCCAAAGAAAGGAAGATGAATCTTTACATATCCCTATGCTGACTTTACTGTATTTGTCCACTGGCTCAACCACCAATCAGTGGATGTCTTCACGACTGATGACACCCAGGATTCAGCAGTGCACTTCCAACCTGGCCTCCTACGTATCGCGTCTTGAAAGGTGCGGGACTGGTTGCGCAAACATAGGTGCAAATGTGAATGTGGAGGTAAAGTGTAAAGTGCTGAATCCTCTAAATAAATGTAGCCTTGAAATTGTCATAAATCACCACAATTCGGCTATGAATGAGCCAACACTTCCTGGATGTTTTCCTCTTGGCCACTTCCATAAGATTTGTTCAACGGTCACCATGACAGACCTCCAGGCGAACGTGGCTTCCACTTCGACACAAAGCGTGTGCCGTCCTACTGTTCCCAGCCCAGCAGTTGGGGTTGGCCAAGGAGAGTTTTTTTAAGATTTGGCCATTGGTGTTAGATGGTTTTTTGGAGGGTTCTTAAAATGGAGGATCCCCAAGTCACCATAGGTGTTTCAATAATAAGTCATGCTCTAATAATGACTTGGATGATCTGGGTTACGACTTTAAGAAACTTCCATATCAGTGTGAATCCCAAATTGCTTTCTCACCTTGCCCCTTTTGCAATCCATTGTTCTAGTGACCAAACATGGCCGACCGGTTACTAGTGGGGAAAGCATGAATTGGTTTTTTTGGTTGGATTGAAACTCATGTATGGATGGTCAATCAACCAATCTATCCATACCATGCTGGGATTGGTGTAGATTTCCAATTCCGAAAAAACGATCCATGGTAGACCCATCCACCCCAGTTGCACTTATTTGGGTATAAACGGCATGTAAATCCATAAGATGAATCTTGACCATAATCATCACAAACCAGAGTATCACATGGTTAGTTATATGTCGTATCCCACTAAAGTTCATGATATATCCAACATTTGTGTTGGTTACACCCCCATATGTGCCATGGTCAAAAGTTGGTTACACCCCCATAGTTTCAAATGCACTGACCCCACCACCAGAGTCCGGGGCTGTGTCATTATGGACCTCTGAGTTCATGCGAGAGTCGAGTCAAAAGTTGGATTACGCACTGCTAGTAGGAGATCGTCATTAATTGATAGCGTTTAAAAAAAAAACATCAAGGGATGGATGACCATTACATGTATGAGGATCATTGGCCATGACACAAATAGTCAGATCTTCATATTATTTCCACATCATATCCCACTATTTAGTTGTTTGTTTGGTAGAACCTCATATTACTGTACATTCCCATCACATATCCCAGGTGTTTTTCCAATCACATATCCCTTTAAACGCCAGTAAAGCCTCATTTTTGTAAAGCCTCATTTTTGTTGGTTCAACCCCCAAATCCATCAATAGAGTCAATAGAGATTTATATACCCATAATATATATATATATACACATATCTATTTTCATATATACCCATGTGTTTGGATTCTGATTATGGAAAGGATGACCATAAACAAACCATATAGCATGTGATATGGCCATGGCTGGCTTAACCTCCAACCAGATTTGCTCATAGGAGTATATCGTTGGATTCCCCATAAGGAGCTGGTGATATTCCCCAAAAATCAGCAATAAATGTTCATGACATGTCACATGTTTGTTGGTTACCATGTGTCCTATGGTTTTTCATGTTTTTTCTCACTCTTGTCCCACATCTTTCATGGTTTAACCACCATGTTTTTTGGGCTTAACCACCATGGTTTAACCACATGTTCAACCTAGATTACCATGGTTTAACCACATGTTTCATGTTTGTTGGTTAAATTCCCATCATTCTCCTACATTGACGCTGGTTAAATCACGTTAAATCATCACTTTCCTACATTTTTCATGGTTTAACCACCCTTTTCCCCACGGTTTTTCTTGCGGATGACTCCATCCCCAGTGACCCGCCCGGTAAGGCGACCGCGTGCTGCGTCGCAGCTTGCCCGGGTGCCAGCAGCAGCTCCAGCTGCGCAGCTTCCATGCCGCGCCGGAGGCGGCAACGGATTCTTGTTGGGCAACGGGGGAGCATGGAAGGGTAGGATAGAAAATACTATATATATACCCTCTGGTAAACTAACTATGGAAAATCACCATGTTTAATGGGTAAATCAACTATAATGGCAATTTTCAATAGCTTGTTAATTTACCAGAGGGTAGTTATTGGGTTTGTATGGGTTTATAATTGGATTATTATTATGGTCCAATTGTGGGATTATAATGGAAATATATGGAGTTATTATATTATTTTATTATTATATAAGGGATAAATTGTTTTGTAGTATGCATGGGCATATATATATATGAGATCATGAATTGGAATATATGGGATGACATGAGATCATTAGTGGGAAGATATGGGATTATATTGGCTTGTTCATGGGTATACTGGATTATATGGGATTGTTCCTGTTAATGGTCAAACATATATCAATTTATATGGATATTTAATAACAGTAACAATTATATAATAACTGAATTCTGTAGTGTGGAATGACCAACAGAAAGTAACGTCATGACCAGATGTTTTTTCAATGCTTAAATCCACTTAAGTATCTATAGAAATCCCTAGCCCAGATTCATCATTTATTTGCAATGTTCAAAGGGGACTAAATATTGATTCCAATCTATGATTTTCATATGATTACAGATAATGCAGTTGCATGTTTTCTTTTACGTAGTTACGTGCATTCAACATTGTAATCTATAATAGGGAAATCCATGATTAGTAAGAGTTGAAATGTGTTCTTTATACATAGATTACATCATCACAGATGATCACTGATGGTTCTTATTGAATTCTCTCCAGTTTTGTTGGTCAGGATACCTACAATCTCCACATTTGTTTCCCTGGATGCCTGGTACATTGCCCAGATATAGGGCCACTCATATAGGGCCAAGATTCTCGTTGAAGTGTTGGTTGGCTTTTGCGAGATATGGCCCATTCAATGGGGTACCTCATTCTTTAACCCATTCCCAACCCTATATGGTTATCGTAGTTTTAAACCCCTTTATTTCTCGGGAACACCAACATTTTTGCTGAGAAAACAACAATTTATCATGGCAAAACCAAACTTGTTCATAGGAAAGTCAGCATGTTTCCTAGTTTTCCCGGAAAAACAACATATTTTTCATGGTAGAAACCACCATGTTTCCCAGGTTTCCTGGTGAAACGGCATGTTGTTCACGGTGAAACCACCATGGGTCCATGGTAATACTCAGCATCAAATTTCGGCGCAGGTCTGCACTTCGGATCACAAACCCATCTCCAGTACCTGGACTTTCATGGCTGCACCGGTCTTCCAGATCCCCACCAGCCCTGCGACCAAGGTGGGACTTGGTGGGATTTTGATGAGGATTTTGCCGTTTGAAAGGAGCTTTCAATGGGATTTTACAGACTTGTGATGTGATTTTATGGGCATCTAATGGAAGATTAGATGTTTACTAGCTGGCTGGCTAGTATATTGGGGACTTATTAGAATCCATTGACTCCGGTTCTCAATGAACCCAGGTATCAATGTTGAAACCCCAGCAGCTTGCTCCGTCAGGGCGCGTGGCTGCGCCTGAGCAGCATCTGCTGCCGCGGCGTTTGTGAAAAGGGGCCCATCCAGCTGCGCTGTCGATCCACGCCGAAAGTCATGGAGGAGGCGCCAAGGGAACCAAGGGAAACCAGCGTTTTTTGTTGGATTTGACTAATAATCAATGGGAATATACCTAGCAATAAGCCGGGAGAATTTGATTTGATCACCCTTTGGGTGTTTGAATCCATTGAAATATCTTCTTCAAACATTGACCGGGTATATATGTATAATACATAATATATATATATATATATATATGTTATATATATATATGTAATATATATATATATATGTAATGTATATATGTAATATATATATATATATATATATATATATATGTAATATATATATATATATATATATATTATATATATATATATATATTTTATATAAAAAT
>Ga0126342_10008997_pt1 | contig 17891 bp, 20 predicted proteins | sample Cyp1metagenome_FD_92528 | JGI IMG/M metagenome (GOLD analysis project Ga0126342, IMG submission 92528) | Coral microbial communities from Lord Howe Island, Old Settlement Bay, Australia - Cyphastrea 1 metagenome | ecosystem: Host-associated > Invertebrates > Cnidaria > Coral ... | reverse complement strand
TATGCATACATATTTACACATTTACATGTATACATATACATATGTATTGGCAAATGAATATGCATATGTGTTCATTCTATTCAAGCAGGTGCATTTCTTAAAAGGTATTCCCAAAGACCCTTTCGCAGCTGCATTTTGCAGGTGCAATGTTTTTGCATTCTGGGGATTTGCACTTTCTTTACAATTGTTTGTCATAAAACTAGTTGATGAATGAGGGACAAGAAACTGCTCAGTCCTTTGCGAGGCACCAGGTCGTGAGTCTGGGTCAAAGCCGAGCATGTCTGCAACGCGGATGAGAGGACACGGCCCGATCGACCGATTCTGCGCTGCAGAGCTGTCCAGCCATGCATTGTTGTCCTGGGCTGTGGCCGTCACAAGCAAGCAGGGATGCCAAGGTTCACGCTTGTCTCCAGCAGAAAGGTTCGACTTGTCAAACATCAAAGACACGGGGCGCATGATGTCAAGCCCATTTGTGACCATGCTGTCTTCCAGAGTTCGACGATGCTTCAGAACTGCGGATTGATGAGTCTGCGCTTGGGGCAAAGGCATCTGAAGATGTCCTGCGTGCTTTGGCGATGTAGCCAGCAAAGCAGTGAAAGCCTGGGTGCATGCAGTCAAATATGCCGAATTGCTCGGCCACACGCAGCAATCCATCAGTGCCAAGACATACCTTGGCTAGCTAAACCCCGACCCGCTTTTCTCACAAGTTGCAGCAGCATGGTCAAAGCAAAGCACAAAATAAGAAGACAGCTTCAAAAACCAAAAATGAACACGTTGAACACAGCCTCAAAGACCAGGAAACACTTGGCCACCTTGATTCTCCGTCTGCACCTTGGAAATGTACTGAGCAATGTCTGGGAACATGGGCGGTTGGGTGGCTCTGCTGTCCGTTGCTGGCGGAAGCACAAAGATCTTGCACTTCTTCTCCATAAACTCCTTTGTGTGGGCTTGCCCGTGCCTTGTGGAGACAATGATGTTGCAAAACATGTCGTGTGCAAGTCGGTTGTGTTTTCAAACCCCAAACAAAATAGGAAAGTTTGGCCTATTTATAATCCAGAAAAAACAAAACGTGTAACCAAGTGCTTGCAAATCTTTCAAGCTAGGTTCGCTTGCCGATTGGCCAAATACTTTGCGTCCATGGCAGCCTCCTTGGCAGCTGTCTGCTGGTTTGGCATGCGATCCCTTAAGACCTTCATATCTTGCTCGAACTTGTGCTTGAGATGCTCCACGGTTGCTTCAGAAACCTTTTCTGCAAGGGCACGTGCCGTTTCCTCAGTCTCTCGCTGGTGTCAAAGCGCAACTGCGGACACGATGTTCCTGCAAAATCCGCAAGCGCACAAACCACATGCACATGCCACAAGGAATGCGCCGGTCAGTAAAATTGTATTTTACATTTCTGAGACATACAAGTTGGGCCGAGTTAGGATTCAAAACTTGAACCTGTCCTGACAAAGTTCACCTCCTGGAGGTTGACAGGGGGGACCGTGTTCTCCAGGAAGTGAATGATGTCCGGGTCCAAGTAGCTGAGATTGAATTGGTCACGGATTTGCTGCTCGTGCGCCTCAAAGTCTGCTTGGGGCACTGCCTCCCTGAGCGCAGACATGATAGCCAAGTAGCCTCCGCATGCGGCATGAACCATCAAGGCTTCCTTGTAGTTCCATGGCCTTTTCAAGCCGATTGGCAAGCGGTCCCAATCGGCCTTCAGCCGTTCGATGAACAGGCTCACCTCAGTATTGCAATCAAGTATATAACTGGGACAGAACCAGAAACTCAGCTGCTTGGAGTTTCACTGAAAACTTTTGTGCCCAAACCATGTTGGAGGGACTCACCCACTTCATGTCCATGTTTATATAACATGTGTTCATTTGAACTCAAAAAAAATCTAGTAGTTGCCATGCCGGACATGTAGAAGATTCCCAGAGCATGATGTTTACCTCTAGTGATTCTTATGTAGCCCAGCGCCCATGTGTGGTAATTTGATTCAAGCAACACTTGGGAAACCTGACCCAAAATATCTTCAGCCCAAATGGCGGGGAAAGAATGACGCGACGGCACCCAAAAAGCTAGCAAATGGGGCAAATCACAATAAGCTTTGAAGGTTTCATAGAAGTCTTTGGAAACCCTACCAAAGCCACCTGTCGCTGAGCAAAAGAGATTTTAAGTTCAAATGTTGTTATCGAAGGAAGTTTAGAAGTCTAACTTCCGACTTTTGCAAAGATGCAGCCAGCGCAGTGCGAAAAGACAGAAAAGAAGTGAGAGCTAGAAGAAAGACAATAGAGTCAAAAGAAGGAAGAGCCAAGGGCGCGAAAAGGTAGAGAAGTCGCGAAACACCGTGTTTTCGCCGACTCAAGAAACCCCTATTCTTGAAACATTTGCCGCCGCCTTGTGTGGTACTACTAGTAAAATTGAAATTTCTTTCTCACCAGGTTGTTCTGATTGTGGGACCGTTCTTAAAGTTGGCTCTCACAGAGTCTGGGACTGATCATAGGGCCTTCCTAAGTCCTAAGTGGACAATGGGGCTTAGAACCCCGCGTACATGTTTGTTAAGCGTTGTTTTTTGTTGCCAAAATAAGAACAACATAGCCACCCAATGGTTTAACTTGGGCCCAACATAGGCCAACATAGACCGATTTTTTGGCGCAAAAATGCGACAGTTTTTAACGCGTAATTCTTGGCCCAACATGACCCCAACATGGCTTATTCCCAGATATGCAAACTTCACACAATAAACTGACAGATTTGGGGGGGTCATTTTTGTACGGGCAGGTATGCTCTTTGGAGAAAATGATTCCCCTCCAAATTTGGCCCAGCGTTGGCAACATAATAAGTTCCAAATGGCCCAACATAAGCCCAACATAGATGAAGGCCGATAACAACTGATTGCTTGGTTGATGACAAAACCCTTTTTGTGGAGCAAAGCCATGCCATCGCGCATGGTACTCGCAGCATTTGGAAAACATCCCTTGCAGCCTCTTGCAAAATATTTGCAACATGTTGGGACCAAACGTCTCATGTTGCATGGCATTGCAACATTTCAAAAGGAAAATTGCCTGCGTAGTTGGATGCTGGCATTGCAATATGTTGGAATCATGCGCAGTACTTTGGAACTGCTATGTGTCATTTTTGCATAGTAAGAAAACAAAAGCAACCAACCCAAACTTTTTTGTGGAACGAATCTAATGTTTTCTCCATCTCAATGCTTGGGAAACAAAATGAACATCTGAAGCTTTTAGGTCCAAAAGAAGTTCTAGAACAGCCGCTTCCCCAAATGCTCCCCCATTTGCTAACGAACGTTTAATCTTTGTTGTTTGTTGGGTCGGCCATGTAAAAACAGCAACATGAGCCAATTTGAAACAGCCCTTGAGCAAAACAACCTGTCCAAGCAGACTCAAAAGAGTTTCACCGAGAATCCAAGTTGTTGTCCGGGTTGTTGGAAAGATCCACAGGCCACGCTGACAAGGCCCCAGTCTCGCCACTGCTGAATCCAACGTTGAAGAGATCTTTCGACAAAAGGTCGTGGTTCATGAACTGCCTCATTCCCCGACACCTGGTTGCCTCCTTCAGCAGCACGACAACCTGCTTGTTGATTTTGTCTTGCAAATTCGAGATTGCCAGCGCTTCACTTTTGCCGATTTTGAAGGCACGAGCTACCTGGGTGGCATTGTGCCAATCCTCGGGCGACCAACACCATGAAGGTGAAGGCAATAAAGTACGGGAAGGTTGCCAAACTTTTGTGATCATGCATTTTTGGTATTTAGGCATTAGCAGCAGCACATCCTAAGTGTGGAACACTGCTTGTTTCCATGATCTCATTTTTTTAAAAACAATCGCTCTTTCTGCATCTTGTAGACTTGTTTCATTTGATTTGGTGTGGAAGAAATGTCCACGACAAAATCAACTGCTAATTATCCAGTTGGGTTGGTCCCCCAAAAAAGGCCCCCACAAGTCCCAAAATCTTTTATAAAACGCAGGGAAAACACTGTTTTTAGGGGACTTGTGGGGGCCTTTTTTGGTGAACCAACCCAAATGGAAACCTACCAAAATCAACACTCTTCAGCCACAACACCTCAAAGTCCCCGCCATCACCACTCTTCTTGAGCACTTCCAGTTGGCGAAGGAAGTTCATAGCGTTGGGAGATCTGCGGGTGGCAACTTGGGCCATGGTAATGCCTTACAGGTTGGCTGGTTCAGCCACGTTGCCGTGGTCAAGAGACTGAAGCTGGAGCTGCATAATTTTTTGGCAAGGTGCCGCGTGATGCCCACACTGCTTCCTTGGTGCTCTGGAAAGCGCCCACGGTCCCATGGATCACTTTCAGCGACGCCTGCGCTGGTTGGCTTCCATGTTCCACAATCAAACCAAGGGAAGAATCAGTTAAAGCTCAAACGAAGGGAAGAATCAGTGAAAGTGAGAACCACAAAAAAACAACATGCTTGGCCCCGCCTTGAAATTCAAAGTCAACTCGGAAACATCCAATCCCAGCGATCGAACTGCTTCACATGAGATCAAACAAGCAAGCGCTCTCCTCCACCCTTTGACATACGCGATCGAGAAAGGTGGAAGGGCATAGCAGCCTGTCATGTCTGATCAGTGGATCAAAGTGAAGCCAAGCCAAGCAGCAATATCATACCCAGCATCAAACAACACACTTGATATTCCCTGGGGCCAACACCTTCACCAGCACCATCCAAGTGCGGAAGCTTCACGTACTTGTTCTCAAGCCAGTCGTCTGTTGGGGGCCAAATGCTCAGCTTCTCGGTGCCAGGGTCATCTGGATTGGTTCTGAACCTGAGTGACCGTCCATCATCCAATCAAATTTGAAACCAAGCACTTGACTCACCCACAGTGCAATGTATGCCCAAACCGGCAGTGCAATGTATGCCCAAACCGGCGTTTGAGATCATAGTTGCAAATAAGCAACCCCTCAACAAGCACGAGCTCAATAAGAGTGCACATGTCAAACGGGTCCGAGAACCCGGGAAGGCCAAAATCTGTCCGGTAGCCCAAATGCCAAACACGCAGAGTCTTGCCTCCTGGCTGCATGTCCTCGCTGTAGGTGATCCTGAACAGCGCCACGCTGCCCAAATTTCAAAAAACAAGATTTCCCAAGCAACAGAAAGCGCATGTATCTAGCCTGCTCGAACCTGGGAAAGTCTCATCTAGCCAGCGAGCAAAATTCACCATCTCCGCCTGGCGGATGCACAAAAGAAATGTGATAATTTAATGAGAGACGGCATGATCACAAGGTGACCAAAAAGGCTGGGCCCTCCTGAGTCTTGTATTTGTTCATGAGATATCGGTCTGGTCCACCTTGAGGCACAACTATGGACTGAAACCTTGGTCTGATGAACATGGGTGCTCTGATTGCACTCACTCACGGCACTAAGAAAAACCAAAAGCAAGATAAAGCAAGTACAAAACAAAAAATATAGTTGCAGTCTGTGGGCCACTCAGTCACGCGCCTGACATGCGGCAACTGCTCGGAATCACCCACGGCCTTAGCACTTGAAGACTTTGCAGCCTTTGCGTTGCCTCCACGCCCAGTGGAAACGCGCCGTTTCATGATGGAAAAAATGGAAAAATCCTGTCCTACCCTTGGACGGTCAAGCTGGCTGCAAGGCAGTCAAAGTGTCAAGGATGTGTTTAGAAGTGTGAAAGCTGCATTCCAAAGTTTGGTTAAAGCTTGCCAGCCCAAAGTTCACTATTTTTTACCCATGGCTCGATCTGCGAGAATCCAAGAATGCGCGCAGCCCTTTGACGAAGCCCGGAGCTTCAGCAACTAGCTTACATACCCATGAAACATGTTGAATTCCGGATGAGTCAAATACTTGCAGAGGCTGAACTAGATTCAGGGCTGCGCATCAACGTTCCTTCACAAAGCTAATGGCTGGTAGGCCGGCAGGCCAAGCCCTGACAAGGGTGGCCAGGTAAAAGGCCACATTCAATCACGAAGCCACGAAGGACTACCTTGGCGACACAATGTGCAGAATCCCACAACACTTTGGGACAGACTGGGAGCTTGAAGAAGGCACGAAAATTGGACACTTGGGACACATTCTTAATTTAAACCTCTGCGCGGCTCAAGGTTCACTACATCTAAGCGCAACGAAATTGCCTCAGAATGAAAATGTAGTTTGCACACGAGAAATCAGACACAAAATGGGTTTCTTTCCAGAATGCCAAATTGAGTCTAAAGTGAGGTCGGTTCAGACTCAAATAGTCTTAGAAGTTAAACCATCAACCTGTGTCGTGAAAATTCCAAACACAGCTTACCAAGTGGCATACCTAATTTGAGTCTGATGCGACCTCACTTCCGACACAAAATCCTTGCCCAGCACTGCCCAGACTTTGAGTCGGATCCGCAATCACTTCATGCAGACACTGTTTTTCATTGGACTGGAAACGGATTTGACATCAGATCCGACACAAATGGCTCAACAATGGTTTCAATGAGTCGGATCTGACATCAGATCCGACACAACAAATGGCTCAAGAATGGTTCCAATGAGTCGGATTTGCCATCAGATCCGACACACACGGCTCAAGCGATGGCTCCAATGAGTCGGATTTGCCATCAGATCCGACACAATCAACCAAGATGGCTGGAGCATGCCTTGGTCTGCATGGCATTTTTTGGGTCCAAAGTGAGGTCGCTTTGGACCCTTGATCCCCTAAATCAAAATCTGAAGATAACCTTCTTGGGCCACATCCAACCGTCAACACCTGAAAATAGCCCCCTAAACCGTAATGCCGCACCCAATTTTTTTTGAAAATTAACAAATGTGTTTGGAAAAAGAGACTTTATTGGTGATTTTTGGACATAATTACTGAATTGACATGGCTGGGAAATGTGTTGAATGTTGAAGCATTGCCATCGTATGAGAACTCACCGTGCCCTTCTCTTTGGAAGGGCTTTTGCTGCTGCGTCAGCTTTGCTGACCGCACGGTTACAAATGGACATGGCCTGGGCCCATGGAACTCCTCGGGCCCATGCGCGCGCCGCAGCCTCCAAGGCAATCCGCTGCCGAGCGCAACCAACATAGTGCCTCACCTGGCCATCAACCACTCGGCCGCCTGGTGGCTTCGACAACCTGCAGCGAAGCCAAGCCCATGGACGAACCATCCCATGAGTTACTATGAAAGACATCGATCTGGAAACTACAAATTTGCAGATCGATTTCTGTCATACTATTGAAGCATCTTGATGTTTACCCTCTGTTACCTTGGCACAGGCTCTACAGCAGTACACTCAAATAATGTTCTTGATGCAGACTTGCCACCATCCAAATCAATCCATCAATCCACAACTTGAATCCATTCACAAACGTGATTGAAGCCACGCAACCCAAGATGGGCAGGAACGGGCTCCAAGTCTTGGGCCACCGCATCGCTCTGATCGTGGCATCCCTGACGCAAGGCCACCCTGAGCTGCAAGGAGAATGAAACGAAATGCAAACAGCGAAGCTTGGAAGAACCAACAACCAGGTCGTAAGCAAAGCTCAACCAACTTTTGCAGTCAAGCATCGCTCTAACGTCCAGCAATGGTTCCAAATCGATGTCACCAGTGACCCAAGCAACCAAATAGTCAGCAGCAGCGTTCAAACCCAAACTCCTCATTGCTGGCACATGTTTGAACACCTCCTTCTTGAAGTCCTCGCCAATCGGATTGAGAGAAGCAAGTCCTATCCATGGGGACTTGGGAGCAAAACAAACTCCCAAAACCTGCGGGCAAGCACTGAAGCAAAATCTGTTGTGCACAACTCTGTGGCTATACCAAGCTGGGTCCTGCTGGGAGACCTAGGGGCAAACGAACCCTGGCCACCTCAAACGGATAGTAGAGAGCAAAATAGGTGTACTTTTCATCTGCCATGTTGTGCTTGGTCCTGGCCAGGGAACGACACGCATGGGCGGGAACTGACAAACACGGCGCAAACTTTGATTGTGTTATTCTTCTTACTTCTTCTCAAAACAAAGAATGTGTTCAACTCTGGCTCCGTATCAGAACGTCGTTGGGATGAGGCTGCAGTTGCCAGAAAGGATCCGAAGCTTCTGCTGCCAGTTGTCCTGACATAAAGGCACAAACTCAATACTCAACAGCATGAAGCTGCCAATTTTCCACTTGGGTCGGCCTCCCCAAATTGACCCCAGGAAGTCATTAAAAAACCCATAAAAAATCATGTTTGTGGGGAACTTCCTGGGGTCCGGGGTCCACTTGGAATAAGGGCCGACTGAAATGGAAAGTTACCACGTGCAGCTAAATTGCAGCAGCAAACAAGAAACCGGTCCTAAGTTCTCGCGTCTGTCGAGTTCAAAAACGTGTGGGGCTCGGGGGCCTCCTATGCCCTTCAATTGAACTGGCACACCAAGTTGGAGGAAGGCCCGCCTCATGCCGGCACAGGAACTCCCAACGGACACACTGATTCAACTGAAGCCTATACCCCATTCGAGTGCAAGAAACCTGGGAACATTGGGTTAGTTTTAAGGAAACACCAATCAGCCGTCAACAACAAGGAACCAATCCCGGCACTGGTCCAAGAGGATCGAGTATCTTCCAGTTTCATGTGGTCGGTCCAAACTTGAATCCATCCACCGCTGAATGATGTCTCGAAAGTCATGTGGTCCACTTGCTATGCGGCCATGCTTGCTGATATAAGCGGCTAATTGACCAAAAGTTTGGTCAACGTCTTCATGACTATGACCGCTCCTCAAATGCCGGAGGCGAGCGGCACCCACAACTCCTGAGATGTGTGGGCTGGAAATGAAAACGATTCACAAGTACATAACCACACAGCATCATCATTGGGAATCCTGTTAAATAAAGCAAAAGCAATGCCAATTAGATGAGAGACGGTGGGTTACCAAACTCCCCAACCATCTCAGGTAATGGTTGTTTTTAACCTCTCTGCTCGTGTTATCACTTTGAGCATGCAAAGTGATTTTGCTCAAGTCGGTCTCCTGGGACAAGATCTGAAGGCAGTGCGCAGTAGTTTCGATGCACGAATTTGCATCTTTGGGCACATTGGCTGGGGGCACCGTGAACAAAATAAACCGTCCGTGGACGATCACTCCACTTATGTGAGATCGTGGACGATTTAGGCCTTGAAGCTCTTTTGACAAAAACGATGGGCTTCTTGGGTAAGCAAATTTCTGCTGGTCCATGCCGTCTAAAATGATCAGGACATCATTGGTCTTCAATCTGCTCTTTCCTCGGAGCTCCCAGTAGCATATCCTGTCACGGTACTGCGACTGTAAATGGCTGATGTATTGATTGATTTGCTCCTGACGAGCTTTCATGTGACCAGTGAGGCCTCTGATGAGCATTTTATGTCGCATGCATGTTCCGCATTGGGAGTGCGATGACGTGGGGCGAAGCTTGAGGAAAGGATATTCCTGATTCCAAATGCGCCAGAAAGTCGAGAAAGCGACCGGTTTTTCGTTTCCAGTCAAAGCCTCAGAGCATTTCATCTGTTCCCAGAAGTCTCTGATATGGCCTGGTGGGAGGTACCGGTCTTCCTGGGCATGCTTTCTCTCAGTGTGGAGCTGAATCGAAAACTTTCGTGTGCGGACTTTCTTGTCACCCTTTCTTTTCGCCACAGAGCTTGGGGCTGCTTCATCAGAGCCTCCGGCCTCGTTCATTGCTTTGACGTATGGATCCACCAGTTCCGGCACTTCTAGCGTCACAACAGGATCAGTATCACACGTGTCATCCCGCACATCGGGCAGGGTCTCTGCAACACTATCATAGATCCCCTGCAAGTAGCTTATGACTCGCGCCCGGCTCGTGTCATCCTTTTTCTCAGCTTTGGATGGCGTTCCTTTTTTCAAATAGCGCATGTCTGCCAGTGGCAGCGTTTCTTTGGCACGAGCAGCCTGTATGAGTTTGCCAAATCTTCTTGAGCCTGGAAGGCACAGGAACAAAACAAGACCTGGTGCCAATCAAGAAAATCAAATTAAAAAACCGAATCCCGAAGAAAGCACAATTTCATTGGGATTTGTTTTACATTCACTCAACTTCTGGCTCAACTTCGACAAGCAACCCAAACCATGAAGCCTTTTCCAAGCCGCAACGCAAACCTCACGACCAAGAAATGACCATTGGGTCCTGCCCCCAGATTCTCCACTCTGAACTGTTTTCCGAATGGCTTCAAAAGCCTTGGCTATCACAAACTTGGACCTATCTGGGCCAAAAAATGCCTCTATTCGTCGTTTCCGACATCAAAGACCTAGCTTTCGTTGTTCCTTCTTCCCTCCCAACAAAAACTTGTTGAATTGGACCAGCTTCTTCGTGATCCTGATCAAGCTTGTGCATCTCTGACCATTGCTGTCGGAACTGCAAGAGCTCTCCAAACTCACAGCTCCCAGCGAACTGCTGCAAACAAGAATTCTTGCAGTGACACTTTGGTTTCCCTAGCAAAGCACGTAGGGATTCAGGGGTCGGAGAAACTTGTCCTGATGACTTTTGCCTCGCCTTTCTCTGTCTCTTTCTAGTCGGCATCTCACAGTTTGCAACAAAGCCCTCCGATTCATCGGAGCTAAATGCGCTCACGGCTGCAAACGTACTGTCACCCATGGCTTTGAACCGCAATGATACTCGTTTGTTTGGATTGTTCAAGGTTGCTTGCGGCTCTGTGGTCATCTGGGCTGTTGGGGGTCTAGGCCCCAATCGGGGCTCAAATCCTACTACTAGCTGTTAGCTTTAGCGTGTGCTCTTGAAAACAACACTCCTGGAAGAAAGCGGCGATCAGCCGACGGCTACAGCATCAACAAGAAAGAACATCTTTTGAAGCACCAAGCAAGGGCCACCGATACCATACACGAGACATCTTCCAGCTCAGCATTTTTCACTGCCAACGCTGAGGCACCTGACGCTGCATCACTGCAAAGGCCTGCGCAATGAAGGCTGGGCCTCATGGGACATGTGCAAAACAGTTGGGACCTGCTTCAAGGAAACAGCCAAGTAAGGAATGAACTTAGGACCCAGCTGTCAGTCCTTGCAGAAAATGCAAGCCACTGCAGAAACTGATCTTTTACAAGCTTTCTAGCACTTTCTAGACAAACACTGCGTCCTTGTCGCTGGGTCTCTTCCGTTTGCGGCTGCTGCTGGTGCTACATCCTTGCTTGGTCTTGGCTTCGGGCCGCAAGTCCACCCATGTGATTGCACCGCGGGGGTGCTTGTATGGAATCGGCTCTGCATAGCGAACAGGGTTGGTAAGCATCCAAGCATGAATGACTTTGTAATTCAACTCTCCCAAGGTGCTGGAATCCACCATGTGGCCTGAAAAGTACAAGTCAAAGGCAGCTCGCCGAATGATGAAGGTGTTGACGATGTCAACTTCCCCAACAACTAAACCTGTGCCTGACTTGATGAGCCCCACCGTTCCTCTCTTGGTCGTTGTTTGCCCCCGTATCTCGAGACTTTTCTCCCCAGATAGTATCAAGTCCAGCCAATGGCCTTTGACAATCAAGCCATCTGCAGGCAGCACCATAGCTGCAACGCTGTGGTTTGGGTGAGTTGGCACACCGAATAACTGAATTTCACGTCAACCTTGTTTAGGTTTTAGGTTTGAGAATGCTGAGTACTGGGTTCTTTCACATCTTCCTGTGCCTAAGCTAAACAGAGCTGCACAGAATGCGCAGAATTGGCACGTGTCAACCAGTTGTGCAAACATCCTGCCAGTGGCACTGCAGATCTGCTTTTTCATTCACTTGCCTGGCGATGTCATTGTGCAGTAGCACCATCCGTTCAGAATCCGTTCAGCTTGCTGTCCTCTCAGCATCGGCTCGACAAAGCTAGACTGAGCAATATATACAGTGCACGTGGGACATGTTACTTTTTGATTGGACATATTTGTACAACTTAAACTTGAAGACTGATGATACTTTAAAAGCTCGTTTTTATCATGCTGTGAATCTGCAGATTGGACATGGACTGCAAAAACCAAAACTCAGCAAGTCCTTCGAAATCAGTGACAGCCAAGACAAAGCTCGCACCTGGCTGGTGATGAAAGCTTTGCTTTTGAGAAAAAAACGAGGACATACAGCCAGCTGGGACAACTTGCTGGAATAAGATTTCTTAGTGAAAACAGCGACGAAGGAAGGGCCTCAAAAGCTACCCTTCAAGCACCCAAGGTTGGTTGCACCTGCCCAAGGCAACTTGTGAACACAGTTCATATCTTGTGGAAGCCTTGAGACCCCGACTCCACGCGGAGATTGCCACGCGGACCACGATGATGCACAGAAGGCTGCCCAGCAAAAGCCAGGCGAGAGCTGTGCCAGCATGAAGCTATCAACATCTGATTGAAGATTCAATGCCCAATAAAATCTTACGGCAACCCAGATTTGCACTGGGAAATCAGCTGTTCAAGCGAATTAAGCCTTGGAGCCGCAGGCATAGCACGGGAACTTGCAAAAAGCTACAAATGTTATTGTACTTATACTTCTAGAATATGATCTGTTGCATGCAAAGCACGAGGTTGCTACGCCTGATCAGCCTCAAACTTGCTTCAGCATCTCTGACAAATTGCTGATGGCCTTCCTGGCTTGGACCGGGACAACGATGTTGCCCATGGCCATCACTCGCTGAGCATCTTCCTCAGATTCCTGATGCTGCAGCCATCGGTGGACTGGAACTTGGCTATGCCGGTTCCATGGACCATCAAGGTCCACGTCTGTCATGAGGCTGATTCCATCCTGCCAGCAAAACACATCATAGATTGAAACAAAGAAACCGCCAATAGCCACAGAATCCCCAAAAAGGTTCTATGTGACCAAGTTAGACAAGGAAACGAGGTTTGGAACAGAAATCGTTCAAGAAGCCTGTCACAGCAACAAAGCACCCAGTCCGGGAATTGGAAGAGAGGGTCCATCAGAAGGAGAAACACTCTCTTGCGGTTGGCCTTTGTGGGCTTTGCAATCAGCAGCAATTTCAAGACATGAGCTGAAAGATCAACCGAGTCTCTGGCATCAAACTTACAACCCAAGTAAGGTTGTGACCGACAGCCCAACCTCGCTGAGGCGGACCGTTGTCCACACCACTTTCATGTTTCTCTTCCGGGCCTCCTGCAAGCTGTTGCTTGACCCTGCTTGACCCACTCCAGATCACTCCAGGCGTCCTTGAAAATGAAAGCCAGCAAACCCCTGGTCATCTCTTGGCAAGAAAGAAGGGCACCGACATTTTCCAAGAGGATAGCTCGCCTCACTGGGCGCATTATGAGCCGCACACTCCACCCAGGTCATTGTTTCTCAGGCACTGACGAGTGGGGAAGCCTATCGTGTGTCTTGAATGGCTCCTCCACCAGTCTGGATCTGGCGTCCCGGCGTCCAAGTTGGTTCCCTGCAGAACTGACCCCCTGGCCGCAGGTGAGAACCCAAACAAGCATAGAAATGTGCAAGCAAACTATGCCAAATAAAGACACTGCACATGCCACAGGGCGGTCGAGGCATCATACTTTGGTTTTTTGTGTGATGTTTGTTAACCCAGTTCGGCTTCTTTTCTTTCTTCTTTTGTTTTGTTGTTCTTCTACTCTACATTACTCTACGGTATTCCCTATTCTTTATTTCCTCTATTGCTTTACTTTCTTGCTTCTTGTCCTCGTACTATAACTGATGTACTTGCTTGCCTTGTCCACACGTTGTACGGGCTCTCCACAACATTTACTGGACAAAACCAGGCTAATTTGGAAACAGTTTATAGTAACCAGATGGTTGCTGAGTTTTGCCACTCTCGATTACGGTTCGGTTTTTGATTTAATCAGTTTTTGTGTTGTTTAGTGACCAACCGTTGCTGCATACTTCGTCGGAGAGTTTTACATGACAAACCCTTGACAAACTCAAGTGGCACACATGGCAACATCGAACGCTGAGCAAGCAAACAAAATATCACACAAACCAAAGCCAAGGGCGGGCACCCGAGACGTGGTAAACATGTGGCTGCCAAATAAAAAGCTCGTAAGGTTTCATGGAGGTTTTGTTAAAGCCCTACCCAAGCCATCTTTGGCTAGACAATGCCTTGTTTCAACATTTTTTCTTGTGGCCACCAAATGGCCCAACTTAGGCGGAACTTAGCCCCCAAATGGCCCAACTTGGGCTGTAACACAGCCACCACATGGCCAACTTAGGCCAACATAGCCCCCAAATGGCCCAACTTGGGCTTGGGCCCAACAAACGTGCGTTCATCTGAGACTTCAAAAATAGGGCCACATGAACGCCGTTTTTAGTCCAACATAAGCCACGCATAGCCCCAATATATGACAAGCCCAACATAGCCCCCAAATGGCCCAGCTTAGGGTGCAGAATGGCTTCAAATTTGCACAGCATTGGCCCGACACAGCCCCCACATTGTTTATTCCCAAATATGCAAACTTCACATAAACCAACAGATTTGAGGTGGTAATTTTCCCGTTGGTTTGGTACTGCTTTGGGGGTTAAAAAAGGGCGACTTTTTAGCGCCCAAAAAGGGCTCCAAAAATAGGTCAAAAAGGCGCCCCCCAAACCAAACGGAAAATTACTAATTTGAAGGTCTCATTTTGTACAGGCAGTGTCATGCGATTCCCTTGCAAATTTGGCCCAACATCTTTGCAGAAAAAAATCAAGACCTCCACGAAACTTCAAACAGCAAAGGAGCAACCATCAAAAGATTTTCAACTTGTGCTGGCGAATGCATGTCAGGCCTGACAAGGGAATCCAGCCACCACCAGATCGGCTGCAAGGTCAGGGCCCTGGGGTCGGTATGCAACGACATCTTCCGAAATTGGGCATGTGGGTAGAGCTCCATCACTCTGTCTTGCGCGCAGCACAGAAACGCAGAAAGGGTCTCGCTCCACCTAGGCAAGAGTCAAACTTGCGCCCACTGCACCATCACAAAAAATGTTGTCAAACATCTAAGACTGGCGCCATGTGAATTGGCGTTGCCCAACTGGCACAGAAAAGTTGGGTTCTTTAAAAATGAAGATGACGGCTAGTTTGCAGCTCAGTCAAGCAAGCTCAGAACTGCAAGTTGAACACAAACTCGAAATCAGCACCCTCTCTGCTTTTTAGGATTCTCAGCGAGGGCGTTTGTGCGGTGGTTCACGACTTACGTCATCATGTGGAGCTGCAAAAGGATCCGCAGAGCTTGGTTCCTGCACTGGCTCTGGCAACAAATAAGTTTTAATGAGCACGTTCAAAAAAATGAGGCCCTGACATTCGCTGGGGTGCTTGCTGCAGAACGCAAGTTGTCCAAATAGTCTTTGGAGCACTCAACCCATCCATTTCCCTCCCACAGCCACCTCAACTGTCCAAAAACATGAAGTCTTCGCGTTTGAACAAAACGCTAGCAAAGCAAAATGAGTCTGCGGCGTTCTCTCTTTCCATTTGCACCAAATGGGCGCGCCACGTAGAACCCTGTCGCTGCTGATGAACAGATTACCCCTTGATTGAAATCAACGTAAAAATTAAATTATTTCCCGGATTCCAACCCTGGTCCTTGAAACCTTGCCGTGAGTTGCAAATTTGCCTCGAAATTTAGCATATAGACCCAAAATCAGATTATGCAATAAAGTCTCATTGAGTTACTAGGAACCACTTAAATCCGCCCGCACCAAAGGTGCTAGGGGCGTGACTGATCCGGATGGTGTAGTCAACTGAGGTATCAGGTTTACCTGGGGGGTGGCACTTTTGGGAAAAAACCTCCTGTTTTTGCCCGGGATCGGCAAGAAAGAAGTGAAAAAACCTCGAGTTTTTGCAGTTTTGGGAAACATTTTTTTGTCTTGAGACATGTGCTTTTTCGCTATTTGGAGCGGCTGGGACGCGGATTTTTGCGATTTTTGCAGTTTTTGCCTGGCAGAAACATTGTTCACGGTGTTTTTGTAAATTGGGTTATCTTGAGGGCTTTGCAAAAAAATGCTAAAGACCATGTAAATAAATATCAGTGTTTTCGGCCGCCATGTTGGTAAGAACATCGCAAATAGCATTGTTTTTTCACGCCGGGTTCAAAAACACCGTAAGTAGCGGCGTTTTGGGCCACGTGAAGTTAAAAACATCGCTATTTGCAGTGGTTTCTGCCTCCCAAGGCAAAAACACATTGTAAATAGCAGCAATTTCCTCTTTGAAACGGCTTTGGAAGGCACAGCAGGTGGTAAGCAGTTTGTTGTTTTCTTTAGTCTTACAACCTTCGTAATTTAAGCACCTAGCATCACTTCCAAAGGAGCTGCTGTAAAAGAATTGCGGTTATAATACAAACGGAACTGCTGTAAGCCGCAAATAACCACTCACAAAAAAAATGAAATCCGCAAAACAGAGATCCAGGGAGGGGGGGGGGCGCAGGGGTCTGGGTTTACACCTTCAGGGCTGTGGTCAAGCATTGGACTTTGCCCATGGAGAACATATCTAAGTACAAAACAAGTCAACCAAGATCTTCAAAGGCAATGCAACAATCATCCAATCCAGCGTTCAGCAAAAATTCTGCAGCGCTGGATTTCCTGGGTACCTCAATCAAATGCTGGGCATGCACCTTGACATGGGTCTGCCATTATCAGTCTAAACATCTTTCTTATAAACCCTGGGTGCGGGCGGACCCTGCCGCGGAGCGGCGTGAATATGACCATACTCAGTAAGGCTTGCCGCCTCACTTGGTTGACACCCACAGTTCGCACAGTTTGCCAAACGGCGTCATCCATGGCAAAGGGCGCAAGCGCAGGTCCCTCTTGCCTTCTGTGTTTTCTTTCTTTTTTATGGGAGCCTCTGAGACATCTCTATTGTTTGCACTTCGCTGAAAGCCACCATTGGCAAAGAACACGCAGCAGAATGCAAAGTTCGCAAAATTAACCATGGCCCATGATGTTTAAATTTGGCAATGAAATCGATCTTTCTGGAACACGTGCCGGTACCACTGTCGAAGGCCAAGCTCAAGCCCGCCAACACCTGTGAATAAGCTGATGCACTTCAACTTGGAGGAAGTGGCCTCACGCACAAATGGCAAAGTGATTGTTTCAATCGGAACGGCTCTTGATTGACGGCCTCGCCGGCTGGGAATGACTTGTTGACTTCCTCCACAGTCACGGCTCCTGGTCGAGGGACTGTCCACCCGGTAGGCAAACCTTGCAAGAGCCAACATTCAATCAGATACAAAAAATGAAAATCAGTCAGAAGCAACACTGGGTTTGAATCATGCAAGGTGAACCGCTGAACCACTCCGCCGCTGAAGGGTTCAGGTAGAGCCCTGGGCCAGTCAAACTGGCATGCTGCTGGACCTCTTTGGTATAGACATCCCAATGGCGGATTTGGTTCGCCAAATCCTCACAGAACAGGATGACTCACAGAACGATACTGTGGGAAGGACTCAGAAACTGAGGTGAGAACTCCTATGCCGCGCTCTGAAACTTCGGAAACAGTACAGCGACGACAGGCACCGAAAACACCTCAGAAAGTTGCAAACCATTAAGGGTCCACTTCAGAAATTGTTGCAGAACTTGGAATCAAGGCCCTGACGTATGCACGACCATGTCTTGAACACACGCGTGCCAACCCAAATTTTGGCACCATTCTTCTTCAGGCCCCCCTGCTTGGTCTGGCTGACCTTCGCTCACATGCAGTAAAAAAAAAAGTCTCTACATACAGAATGTTCTGTGGGTTTCTTTTCAATTTGAGAACCAAACCATTTTCAACTGCAACGGCCGAACTCGTTTCGATCGCACACGAAAGTGGTGGATCTTGCTAGCTTGAAGACTTCCATGTGCTGGCATCGGCACCTGACACGAAATCCATCATATTGACAACCTAAAAAATAGCTAAACTACTTCGTGTGATCCCCACCATGACATGTCAGGACGTATATTTGGACATATATTTAGTATATTCTGACATCCTATCTGACATATATTCTGGCATATATTCTGGCATTCTATCTGGCATATAT
>Ga0126342_10008996_pt1 | contig 17891 bp, 18 predicted proteins | sample Cyp1metagenome_FD_92528 | JGI IMG/M metagenome (GOLD analysis project Ga0126342, IMG submission 92528) | Coral microbial communities from Lord Howe Island, Old Settlement Bay, Australia - Cyphastrea 1 metagenome | ecosystem: Host-associated > Invertebrates > Cnidaria > Coral ... | reverse complement strand
GTTCAACAGGGTTCCGAAGAAGGTTCTGGAGAAGGTCTCGGAGGCTTTGGTGCAAAGCCAGGTCAAGTTCAACAGGGTTCTGAAGAAGGTTCTGTGGGTTCTGTGAGGCTTTGGTGCAGAGCCAGGTCAGGTTCAACAGAGTTCCGAAGAACGTTCTGGAGAAGGTCTGGGGGTTTCGGAAAAGGTTCCGGAAAGGTGTGGGAGGCTTTAGGTTAGGTTCTGGAGGAGGTTCCGGAGAAGGTTCCGGAAGGCTTTGGCGCAGAGCCAGGTCAGGTTCAACAGGGTTCCGGAGAAGGTTCCGGAGAAGTTTCCAGGAAGCCTTTGTGCAAAGACAAGTCAGGTTCAACGGGTTCCGGAGAAGGTTGAAGAGAAGGTCCCGGAGAAGGTTTTGGGAATCTTTATTGCAGGGCCAGGTCTTGTTCAACGGGTTCAACAAGTTCAACAGGGTTTCCAGCGCTTGGCTTCGCAGCACGCTTCAGAAAGATTTATAAAAATGAAACGTTGCGGCTGTTGGGGATACCACCGAAGCTTATTTCTTTTCTCAGGAAAAGGGTTCTGTTCCATCATGGATTTCCTGGTTCTTCCTGCTTCGGGCTGGGGTTCCGGTGCTTGTCTCCCTTATTCCAGGAGTGTGCCAGACAGTTCCATGAATTTTGCAATGCGCATGACCTTGGTGGAAACATGCAATGTTGCTGTTTGGTGTCTATGCTGGTGCAATTATTTATTTCTTCCCCAAACTGCGTAAGCTAAGAAGATCTTCAGCCCACTGGTGCAGGCGCAGGGCGAGGTTCAAAACGAGGTTCCGGAGAAGGTTCCAGAGAAAGTTTCGGGAGGCTTTGGTGCAGAGCCAGGTCAGGTTCAACAAGGTTCCGGCGAAGGTTCCGGAGAAGGTTCCGGGAGGCTTTGGTGCAGAGCCAGGTCGAGTTCAACAGGGTTCCGGAGAACGTTCCGGATAAGGTCCGGGAGGCTTTCTTTGTAGCAGAGCCAGGTCAAGTTCAACAGGGTTCCGGAAAATTTTCCGTAGAAGGCCAAGCTTTGGTGCAGAGCCAGGTCAAGTTCAACAGGGTTCCGGAGAAGGTTCTGGTGAAGGTTTGGGAGGCTTTGGTGCAAAGCCAGGTCGGTTTCAACAGGGTTCCCGAGCAGGTTCCAGAAAAGGCCTGGGAAGCTTTGAAGCAAAGCTTCAACAGGGTTCCGAAGCAGGGTTCCGGGAGGCTTTGGTGAAGAGCCAGGTCAGGTTCAACAGGGTTCCGGGGAAGGTTCCGGAGAAGGTCCAGGAGGCTTTGGTGCAGAGCCGGGTCAGAATCAACAGGGTTCCGGAGAAGGTTCCGGCTTTGGTGCAGAGTTAGGTCAGGTTCAACAAGGTTCCAAAGCAGGTTCCAGAGAAAGCCTGGTAGAGGTTCAACAGGGGTCTCGTGCAAATCCAAATCGGGTTCAACGGGTTCCGGAGAAGGTTTCGGAGAAGGTCCCGGAGAAGGTTTTGGGAATCTTTGGTGCAGGGCCAGGTCAAGTTCAATAGGTACAACAGGGTTTCCAGCGCTTGGCTTCGCAGCACGCTTCAGAAAGATTTGTAAGAATAAAACGCTGCGACTGTTGGGGATTCCACCGAAGCTTATGCCCCAAGAACAGCGTAAGTTAACGGGGTCTTCAGCCAAGAATAGCTCTGGTGTGCACTGGTGCAGGCGCCGGGTCAGGTTCAACGAGGTTCCGGAGAAGGTTGCTCGGGGGAAGGTCTGGGAGGCTTTGGTGCAGAGACAGGTTCAACAGGGTTCCCGAGAAGGTTCCGGAGAAGGTCTGGGAGGCCTTGGAGCAGGCTGAGGTGTTTCCATTGCTTGGCTTCGCAGCACGCTTCAGAAAGATTTGTAAAAATAAAACGTTGCGGCTGTTGGGGGTACCACCGAAGCTTATTTTTTTCCAGAAAAAAATCCAGAAAATTTTTGGTATTGAACCTTTAATCGTCAACCTGATTTGTGCCCTGGCTTAACGCGCCGGCTAGGTTGACTGACTCTTTTGACCAAGAAGCAAACCAAACCACAGTGCGAGGATGCATTCGCTTTTTCACATCTTACGGTGAAGGTGATATTAAGTGGCTGGTATCAGAACCGAAAACAGCATCCGCTAATGCTTTCCCAGCTGACAAGCTGGACCTCAGCACCAGGGCCAAACTGTCTATCTACAAATGCCGAACAAATGCTGAGCATGGATCTTCCACCTAACACGACCCGCAAGCGAAAAGCTCAAAGAAATATAGGACCCCCCTTAAAGGGCTCCTATGGGCTAGATCCGGCATGACAAATCTAACATTCAAGACCGCCAAGCTGCCAAGGATATAGAAAAACAAACTGGTTCCTGGTTCCAAAAAAACATCCTGTGCATCTGGGACCCCTGCACGGCGCGTGCCAGCATGGCATTGGTGGCATTCAGAGTGTGCTGAGCCAAACTTTGATCCTGCTGACATACAAAGTGCAACCCATGAAGAAATGAACGGGGGCGAAAACGAGAAGAGAAAGAGATGGATGGACAAAAATGCTGAAACACTTGCAGGAGAAGTGCGTTGATAAGGCAAGGAAGGGTCCGCAAAACTGAGTAGAAACATGTCATGAATAGAGCTGAATCATACCATGTCATACCTCTTTTACTGTCCCAATTTTTTTTAAAAACTTTCCTCAACCTAGTCATAAGTGGGGTTCCAACGCGCAATGCTGCTGGTAGTTTTGTTACTCACAACCGCCAAGGTGGGCTTTCACTTATTTTTGGACGCTGCTATCTGCATGCCGGTTTTCTAATTTCCTTCCTCGCTTTCTTGCCTCTCACCTTGGTTGGCAAATAGGTTCGCGAGCAAGCTCCCCTCATATATTGTGGGAAACCAGCTAAAACAATGCCAATAACCAACCATTGGGAGTCACTTTAAGGGGTACAGGGTATACCCAATGATAAATCCAAATTGGGCATGGTTTACTGTTGGGTTTGCCAAATTACCTTCGTACTCTCTCCGTCTGACTCGCAATCATTTTTGCCATTTCCAAAAATTCTTGTGCGGAGTCTCCTCAATGAGCCATTGCAGATACATCTCGCTGGGCACCTGTCGTGGAAGCTCTCCTGCATCCGATGGGCCAATGCAAACCAAGCAAGAAAAATATGATCACCTGGGGAGAATTGAAATAAATTACCCGCCAAAGGAAAGGAGCATGCCGAAAGGATAGGCTCAGCAACAGAGATACGTAGTCAAAGTGTGTTTTCATGAAGGTATATAGCCCTCCACGAAATTGAATAGGCCCCTCTAATGTACATCATGAATCTTTGCCCTTGGCACAGCACACTGAAGGGCTGCCCGCTCTTCCAAAACCTGCTGGAAGAATCAGGCCCGAAACATGGTTGAAGCAAAACGCATCAGCTGAATTTGTGGCCTACCGAGCCTGCTCCGAAAATTGCTAAGGTCGAGGGAGACAAGCTCTCATTGAAGTCACCTTACTTTTCACACCTGGGAACCCAATGAACCACCAATTTGCGGGGGATCTGGTGAACTACCCGCAGGGACTTCACTAGTCCTGTGTCCATTCCAAAGATGTAATCCGCCAGCGGCTTGCCTGGGTGTCAAGATATCTGTGCGGAAGGAACGGGGATTCAGTGTAGAAATCGAAACATGTTCAATTAGCATGAGGAGGGCAAATAGGACAAGCTCCGACCTACACCCACAGCTACTGGAAAACCCAGGGGGCAACACCCTGTAAAGTGAAGGGGCGCTAGTCTGAAAATTGCCTTTCACCGTAACCAATCAAAACATGAAACTGTCGGGCCTGATGTGCAATTTTTTTTATTGCCTGCGGATCCCACTCCTTTGGATCTTGGAATGTACCAATCTATCGGGGCCAAGGCGGATTTGCAATCACTGACTGACTTGAAATTGATAAACAAACAAATACAGTACGGTTCACCTGTTTTTAACTGGCATCATGACCACTAGAATATTTAGAATATTTTAGAATGAAAAGAAAGAACTTGTTCATGAGAAGGATCTTTTTGAAAAAAAGGAGCCCAGCGACCAGCAGAGAGCTTGGAAATTCCCATGGCCAACATTTCCTGGGCGGCTGTGGTCACATGGCCTTGGGGCAAGTGGGTATCTGCAGTCCTTGGCCCATTTGGGCAATGAGTAACCGTGCCGTGCTTCACCCAATGAGGGAGGGCTACTTGGGCGGCCTTTAAAATATTGATTTGGACCGCAAAGTGCATGATAACAATCAATCTCCAGTGATATTCTGAAATTGGTTTGTTGGATCTCATGCTTGGATCCCTCGCAGTTTTTTGGGGAGATATTCAGATGGCTAGTTCCTTTGGTTTCTTTCTGATAGGTAAACCATAATGATAAGTTAGAGGGTTTTTTCGACCACAAAGGGGTTATACATGGTTGTACTGTATACTTGGGATATGCAAACACTATGTCACTATGATATGGTGCATGATATTGGTGCTTTACTTTTACAAAAACAAGGACAAAACCATTTGAATGGGGGATAAAACCAACCAGTTCATGGGGATGCGATGAGAAAAAAAACTGGGAATGTAATGGCGACATTCCATGACATAAATAACCTACGGGGTAGTAACGGGATATAACTTACGAGGAATGAGGTACCCTATTTTAGGACAGGCACCTGTTTGGACCCACTAGATTCAAGTCGATTTTTTTCTTATCAAACTATCCATTTTTAGGAGTATATTCTGGGGCACTTGGTCCAGGCAAGGCGCGTTTTCCTTTTCAAGCAGAACCTTAGCCAGACCGTTCCATGAAGCTCCATGACAATCATGGGCCTTTAAGTGCAACCCTTCGCAGGTGCTGGTTGTGGCGGCTCTGACTGAGGGGTAGCAATGTTTTCCGAATGACTAGGATTCATGATTGCGGGGCCATGTGTGGCCGGCAGGTCAAAGCAGGCCACAATTGAAAAACAATGTTGAGAAAGGAAATTCAAAAATTCAATGCGCCAGTTTGATGGCAAAAATGTGACGCAAAGCCATTTGTTTCAAAAAAAAACATGAAACTTGGGGGGTACGGATTTGAGATATCCTATTCTGGCACGCCTGCGTTCCATACATTCGCACAAGAAATGCCCCTGCGCCTGTTCGTGGAAGGATGCATGCACCGCACATTTGGCCCTCATCCCTACCCACTTGGATGAGTTAGATTCTTGAAAAACGCATTTGGACATTTCGGGGATTCAGCTCTGGCCTGACTTCCGAAACGGTGTCATTTGGCGAAAGCAACCAGAATCAAAATAATAGGTAAGGTCATGGGATGAGTTTTTTAAATACGATGCCGACCGACGTGGTCAAGAAATCTTTTGGCATTATTGTTGCCTTTGCGAAGATTGCGCCTTTGCAGCCGTGTCTTAGAAAAGAACTGTTCGCAGCCCTCTCGCGCATATAAAGGCAAACAAGCACCACACGTGAATGATCTCACTTTTTCAGAAGGTAAATGAACCCTTGGAATTCTTATGTGTTTTTTTTAGATCCACCCCATGAGCTTAACTTGCTGCGAGCTTCTGACACCTGTCGGGGTTCCAATGCCGCCACCTTTGCTGCATATCGCGAAGACATTGCATGTCGCGACTGTCGCGAAGGCATTGAGGCTGACCGGGTTGGGATCTTCTTGGGAACGGAGCACGATGGCATGAAGCCAGTGAAGCCCTTCGCCCAATGCTTCAGACGGCCATAGTGAAATGCGGAAGCGTCTTGGATTCAAAAACCCGTTAACACTTGGTGGCAAGAGTGAGACCACAGTGCGTGTCGCATTCTGACATGAACTATCCTGTAATGAAGAAGCAACAGGTATGAACCGACAAGGGCAGCAATAACACATGAGATACATGTCAAGACCTTGCGGCTAAATATGCGGAAGAACGAGGCCTAGAACGCATGCGATCACTGTCAACTGAACTTGTACAGCTGGAAGAGAAAGTCATTGCAGAAAGGCCCCGGGCAACACTTGCTGATGGGACACCGCGCTACGACTAAGTCATGGCCAAGTCATTGCATTTTGCCTTTTAGCAAGGGACGCCTTGTTTTGAAGAAGACATCAGAAAAGCAAGCGCGTGTCATTTCCTATTGGTTTCCTATTGCGACACCATGAGTCAAAATGCTAGACATCAATTGGGACACCTATTTGGGTATTCCATGCTACGCGTCAAAATTCAGAAGAAACCATGCACATGTTTGTGGAAGGACTAATTGGAGAGGTCTTGATCAAGATGGTCCTTGACGGCCCTTGGATTCCAATATTGTGAAATCCTTAGTTAGGCTCTTCCATGCCAATTATGCCATGGATCAAGTAAGAGGAAACATGTCTTGCCTCATTTCCACTTTTCATGCTGATTGGTTGCTCAGCTTTTTCAACTTGGAACCTGCAGAGCCACTATTTTTCTCTTTTCCAGATCGATTTTGTGGTTTGCGTTTTTTGTGTCCACATGCGTCTTGACACCGCATATCTCATCGTACTTGGCAAGTACGGGTTGTGTACACCATCAGCTTGCTGCCATCATGCAGTCCGGTGACAACTGGCCCATCAATCCCCCATAATGCTGTGGTGGGAATCATTGATTACACACCCACTCGCTATAACTGAAGCCGCTCTTTCACATCTTTCACAAATACAGCGCAGCACGCTTTCGAAATTGCATGTGATGAGCTGTTTATCGTCAGATGAAAACTGGGCCGAGGCATGCCACAGCCACGAGGGCTATGAACCGTATGCCACTTGATCTCCAAGGTCCCAGCCGCGCCGTTTCTGGCAAGTAGCGGCTCTAGTAGCTGCCCTGAGTCTGTCTGGAAGACATGGTCGGCCAAAGCTTTTCCGAGGGATAGGCGTTCAACACAGGTCACCTGAGTGTCAATGGTGCCGACTTGGAAAGTGGCATGGATGTTGGGCCTTGGCAAAAGGAGTCAGTCGCAAGCTACGGTAAATGGAAGGGACAACAATCAACAATACGCAACACATAGCAACTAAAAGCAATCAAGAATCTGAACACGGAAGTAGAATGTAGTGAATGTAATGAATGCGATGACCAACAGCTTGGTTTCAACCAGCAATGACATGCAAAGAATCCCAATATGCAACTCTTAAACCCTGTAAGACGTAGCTCCCGCAATACGAAACAAATAAGCAGAATAAGCAACAGCAACAAAAAATGTGGCCCAACTTTTGACGTGATCTCACACTGGAAAGAGATGGGAGGGGCTTCAGTCGACGCCTTCCCCTCGCCACATATTTGCCAAGACACCAAGCTCTGGAGTGCCTGAAGGGGCAGTTGAAACAACCAAGGGGCAAGAGCGGAGCCAGTTTTGTTGCAGTTGTTGCAGTTGTTGCAGTTGTTGCAGTTGTTGCTCATCCATTCTGTCAAATATCTTTCAAAGCGGCCTACAGTATCTGAATCTTGGGGAGTCCTTGCTGCATAGATGACGCTGAAATCGGATAGCTAGCGACGGCACGACTGGTTGTTGAAAATTTTCTTGGGAAGGATGGAGGACATGAAAGCCAAAATAGGACGCCACCTTTCGAATGTCTGGCGTCTAGCCGTTGGAAGGAACAACTCACATCACTGGCCAACACCAGGCAGGTGCTTAGAAAGTAGCTAACCCACAGAAATCACACCGCTGATTGAAAAACCAGCCTATTGCAAATACATTTGCACAAACTGTTGAAGTAACCTCAAAGACTGTCAGACAGATTTTGGCAGTTGCTATGGGCAAGCCAGTAGACGGTGGATGATCCGGAGGTTCAGTGTGGACATCCGTTCCAGCTGCCTTCTTCAGTGAGTGCTGAACTTGGGCTTTCTCCTGCGTTGGGTTCAGAGTTCTGCAGGGGTTTCTACTTTCAGAAAAGTGGGCTAGCCCATTGAATTGGAGACAAAAACTTGCTCAAAGGCTCAGGGGAAATATCTATAGGTTCGATGGAGACATGACCACGGGCCCGGCACGATGAAGTGGACCTCCAGAGCTACAGTTTTAGGGAAGTCAGCTGTATCGTCATCGAAGATCCAGTCAGTAAAAGGTTTGCCTGGCACATTTTGCCCCAAAAGCATGAGCCCATGAACGCTCAAAGCATGTCATGAGCTAGGAAAATATGTTGTTTCAAGCCAGTCAATACGACGCTATTGGAGAATCGAGATTGGCGGGCAAGTATATTGAGGAAAATATTTCACCCTTGTGAGAGACTCTCAAAACACTCTTGTGGAATGTTACTCTACGACATTCATGTGGGACACCTTTGTAAGACACTTGTGGGGACACTATTGCGAAACACCCCTTTGTGGAACAGTCTTGTACAAGTACGACACTGCTATAGGACTACTCTTCTGCGGGGCACTCTTTTGAGTCACCCTTGGAAGACCCTTGCTATATATTGTCAAAGGGAAACCTTGGCTTCTGGATTGAAACTAAGCAAATTCCACTGGAGAGGGTTCGCCTAAGCCCGTTGCCAGCCTGTCAGTTTTGGGGTTTTGGGAGCACTCCTAATCCAAACACACAGTCACATACATCACAAAATTTGGGGCCTATAGACAGCCTTCAATATTCTCGTCACAACATCCCCCTTGCCCAAGCCTTGCCCCCTTCAAAAACCATGCCGCAGGTGCCACTGGAAAGCTGTGCCACAGCAGTCTCAAGGACTTCGGTGTGGTACCTGGGAAAGCGAGTGGGACTGGTGGACTGGTTGGCCATGGTTGGCCACCAGGGAGGGAAAGGGTTCTCCACATCTTTTAAACACCTTCGCCAGTTGTTGGATTGTCATGGCAAAGATATACCATGGTCACACACATGGACATAAAGCATATCGGGTAGCCTCAATCTGCAATAGCCCACCTTCCAATGAAAATAGCAAAACATATCAAAACTAAACACCAGAGCTTTGGTGTTTCAGAGATTTTGCCGAGCAGCGCCACGAGGTTTGCCACGAAGCTGGGATCTGGGTGCTGCGCATTCACCACGCCAGGTCGAGAGCTTGCTGCGAGACCACCGGAGATCCTGGGTACAAAATTATCACACCACAAGCATTGTCCATTATTATCCATTATTATCCGTTATTATCCATCATTATCCATTGTTATCCATTATTATCATTTATTATCACTTATTATCATTATTGATTTCGGGAAATCTTTCAGGTGGATTTTTTGGCGAAGAGCATTGCTCCCTCTGCCCTGTCCAGGGTTCCGCACCAGAAATAGCACGCTACACAGAGTCGCATCATCCTCATGGCGAAGTCATTTCGAAATCGGGTGTGAAGTCTAAGTTTGATGTTACCAAGAGAGGTTGCTCTACATCTCAAAATGATGCTCGAATTTCTGACTAGCAAAGCATCATTTTGAGCAAATTTGAAGGGATCTAAGTGCAAGATCTCCAGGTCTTCACTGATTTCGCATCTCAGTTCCCAGCGAGACGCCATGGCTGGCTGACATGGCGCAGTGGGCCTGTGCTTAGAACCGAAAGAGGCCTTGAAGCAGCACATAGATTCACCGCACATATCTGGCAAGTATCATCAGGCATTGTTTATGGCAATTTGTTGTTGTTGTGACGTCGTTTTGATTCACTCAAGCTTGATTTCAGCCATAGATGTCATACTTGACAAACATAACTTTCTAAAGGACCTCCAATCGATGCCAGCAATGGCACTGTGAGAATCCAGCCAGAAGCAATCAAACAATCTTTCAGAACACATATTCATGAGAAGCATATGCAGACCACTGCAAACTGAGCTTGATGGGTGTATGATCTCAACAAAAATGGCTTAGTGACAGAACCCAATCATGCCAAATGGATCCACAAAGGATCAGCATGTGAAAATATGACCATGAATTCATCATGAATTCATCCATGTTATGTCATCCATGTTATTATGTTATGTCATATTACTATAATTTCTAACTATATCGCTATATCATAAATTTCAGGATTTTTCATTGCGTCGATAGCATCCGCCGACCTCGCCATTTTGGCACCTCAATCGGCACTCGCCAGGCGCTGGGCACTGGCGGCTGTTCAAAGAGACACCAGCTCGGCCAACCGGGCGATGCCGCGGGAGGCCTGGGACCACCGGTAGAAACTGGCAGAAACTCGGGGTGGTGAAAACTGCTACAAAAATTGTTTATGAAACTTGTTTAACATGAGAAAGTGACAGGTTTAGAGATGCATCCCATGTGGAATACAGCTGAAATCCTTCGAGTGATTCGTATTTGGCTAAATTCTGGTACGGACCCAGTGGGGAAAACTCAAAGTCCGAAAAACAACATCAGCCAGTTGACAGCTGTTGGAAAAACCCTTGGTAAAGACGTAATATGCCCCTTGCAAAGCCTCTGTTCCCATAAGCGCAGAGGCCCCCGGCTGCGAATCCGCTTCTGGCGGTCGCATGGCTTCCAGTTGCTTCTGCAAGATGCCTCAGTCCGTCACTTCCTGCCCAAAGATTCAGACCATGACTGCGTTCAAGCATTGGCCATGAACAACATGAACTGGATCACCGTTATGGGATCTAAATGGCGTTTAGATGATTTAAGCCATTGAGCGAAGGGTATCCTCCTTCAACCTGCCAGGTGAGCGAAGGGGCTCAGAGCGCCAATGGCTGATTGACACAGGGCGCTTTTGAACAACTCCGACAGCTCAGGTGCTTGATAGATGGTACCTGATTGGCACATGGCAAGTGCGGCAAGTACTGGCATGACTTGATGCATTTTTCAGCATTCACAGTAGATTATTCCACTGGCCTTGAAGGGTCTGTGATGATGGGGTATGGTTTGCCCGTAATATGAAAATCGGTCACTTGGAACTGCCCAGCAGGATGGGGCATCAGCTCGAGTTCCCAACAACCTTCCAGCTTTTCATAGATGTGTTGACTGCATCCCCATGCTAGGTCCTCTAGGTTGAGTTTCTGGGTTTATGGCAGCCCTTCACGATGAATTCATCGCACCGGCGATGACATAGAACGTCTCTTTGGGTGTTGCAGGATGCTGCAGCCGTTGGATCACAAAAATGCAGGTCTCCACTTTGCCTGCGGCGGGGTTTCGACAAGGGTTTCCCATTTTGGGCTGGTATGCCAACTAAAGGAGCGCGGCTTTCGTGGAAAGAGAGAAAGAGTATTGCAACAAACAGAGTTGGAATCAGCAGGAGTGTACCAAAATGACTACCCAAAGGCAAAGGACAAATCGGCTTCCGGCAATGGCGCACAAGTCCCAATTTCATCCAATGTCCGGCACCCATGAATCAATTATCATTCGTCATCAGTGAGAGGGCAGAATAAACATGCACCATCACCGAGAGGGCAGAATAAACATGCACACACACACACCCACACACAGATTTACACGTGGATATTTATGATACACACATGCAGCATAACAAACTATGCATGCATATGCAAACAGAGTGCGAAATGGAAAGCAAAAAGCAAGGTTCGCAGGAAAATCAATGGCAGTTTCTACTGACCTTTGATGGGTTGAGTCGGTTGAGCGGCTACCCAAGAATCAGCGCCTTCTTTGGCATCCTCGTTCGCAGCCAGCACCACAAACTCATGGTGTCCAGGCTGCACCTATAGCAACAAACTTTGGAGATGGGAACCCCTTCCTGATACGTCCTGTTCTTGCGATGTTAGGAAAAGGCACAAAAGGGAATGGCCAAGGGGAAAGTCGTGTCGTGATTCTCTCTATATTCTCTATTTTAAGCCTGTCATTTTTATCACCCCGAACCTTGGCGCCTCCACTTTCAAGCCGAGCCGGCGTTGTTCGTTGATGGAGTTTTGCCCAAAGCGTTGGTAGAAGGGCGATGTGTAGAAGTACTCTAACCTCAGGCCAATAGAAAATGAACAGCCACAGAACGCCAAAACATTGTGAGTGAACAAAAAATGCAATGTCCAGGAGCCAAACTGGACCTTGGAATTGACCTACCACACCTTAGTGCCTTAGTGCGCTCAGGCACACGTTGCTGGGCGTGAGGCCGTTCTTCTCCAGGAAGTCTGGATTCCTAGCGTTGATTTCCGAGATCTTCCGAGATCTTCCGAGATCTTCCGATCAGAATGGAAAGTAACTTGCCCCGCACCGTGGTAAGTTCCATATGTTCCATGATGTTCCATGTCAAAATGCACCAGGATTCAACCAGAATTCAAATAATTCAATTCAGCCATTTCAGCTTTACTCTTTGAATCTGTTTCCTCAAATGGACGGCCAGGAGACGCGAAGCTCACGTGCGACAAGTCATCGGTTTCAGCAGCCGACATGGGGACTGTGGACCGTTTATTACTTAACTGATGGTTGAAACATGGGTTGCATTTGGGCAAGAGGCCTCTTGGCGAACTTGCATAACTTTGCAGATCAGGTCGGTTTTAAGCTTTTAAGTGAGACGAGCTCTAAGCACATGTTCTGCAGTAGTCAGGAGACCTATCACAAAATCTGCACGTTGAATAAGAGCGCTGAAATGGCAAAGACATTTGCGGAGATTGTGGGGTTGGCACCGCTCCCGGAATTTCTATGGAAAAGCACCCCTTGACAAGTGGTTACTCCGGATTACCACATTGCGGGATGTCATGCGCCACCAGCATCTGGGAATCCTGCTGTGCCATGCTGATTTCTCTGATATCATGGGGTAAAAGCGCCTGTTGATGGCGCAGTCAATGCAACTAACTGCAAGCAATAGCTAACAAAACGGACATGCAAATTGGACGAACCCCTAGCCCAAACGCTGACACTGGGGTTGCTGGGACCAGGAAAGAAGTATCAACTGGGGGCATATCTAAACGGTCGTCGTTTCTGCTCACCCAACTAAGCAGCAAATCTAAACAGAAAGTCTCGACAACTGGTGGAGTCAACAGTACACCAAAGCCTAACAACCAACAACACGCCGCTAGCTGAACCAATCCATTTCTGATCACTGGAGGGCAACTCACTCATCATATCTCATCATCGACTCCAACCTGGTCAATGTCCCAATGCTCTGGTTTTCTCCGTCAAACTGGCTTGGCTGCTTGGCTGTGCCTGGCAGCATGGGATTAGACACAATTTGCAGCATTTTGGGTAACAAAGAATAGCTAGAAAATGTGCGCAGATCAAATCCCTAAGTCCATGGAGAAAGTTTCACTTAGGGCATCAACTAGACATCGACATTGCGGGTATCAACCAATGCAGGGAGTCACCAGCTCCAACCGCCAACCGCTGCGCTTTTGCTTCCAGGCTTCAGCGGGAAAACGGCGCAGCCGGAGCCACAGATTCTGAAGTTCGGATCTGAACTCAGAGGCATTCCCTGATCAATCTTGATCCATGAGGATTTGTCAATATTCGTGACTGGCTTTCTATGTGGGCTGGGGAATGATGGGAATGGGCAATGCAATGAGGGACGATCCTAACTTCAAGAAACATCTCAGTGGTCGCGTTGTGAATTGAGCGTCTGCGCCTGTGAACGCTGCCCATTCAATGGACGCTGGCGTTCGAGCGGGACCAAAATTGCGAGAGTCATCCGGGTGCTGCATGAACATATGGCAAAATGGCATCCCACAATCCCATAACTTCTTTGATAAAGTTCTCACCTGAGATTTTTTTGGATATCCATCACATCGCGGCCTTGATGATCTTGATGGGGGCAAAAATCAGCAAGAACAATGCAGCAAGTGTGGCCAAGGAAGAAACCCTGACCTGCCACCCGATGACTCAACGTCCGTCGACCACACAGAGACCGTGAGCGGAGTCTGCTCTGTTGGACGAGATGGACGACAAAGGCATCCCCGAAGAGAACTGAGTCATGGAGGTTCTGATGCAGAAATCACCAAAATCCAAGGTATGGTTCAAGCCATTCTCTCAGTTTGGATCCACAAAGTTAGCGATTTTCAGCATGCACTGTACTGAAACATCCTTTGAATCATGGCTTGACCCGTACGCATACCATCCATTGTTGGTACCATGGCGCAGACACCGGCTGAGCCGGGTGCGCGAAGAAGCGCCTTGAGCCTCGTTGGATTTCAAAGAAATGAACATTCGAAAAAAAACACGAGAGAACATATCAAAACATCACAACTATTTGAAATCCCAGTGGTATCATTGTCACCATTTAACTCTTAGCATTGTGGGGAAAAACCGATCATGGGGCAAACCCACGTTGCAAAGGGTTCAGGAAATCCTGCAGGGGTCATATCTGTCTTTGAAACCCTGAATATGAATCATAATGAGGTAGCCATTGTGCGGCCTCAGCCTATGGAAGTATATTGACAACACGAGATGAGGTGTATCAATTTGAGGGATGTCATGGGACCTTTCTTCAATTCTATCTTCCAGCCGGACTCAGAAGTTAGGCGACTCGAGTGCTGTACAAAAATTTCGTGCACATCATGAATTAGGAACGATGCGACCCCAACTTTGCTGCATGGTGAGCGGTGAGCTGATATTCCAAGGCAAACCAAGGCCGATGCTGGCCCCTCTCTTGAAGTCTGGATATGGCGGATATGGAAAGAGTCTGAAGAGTGAAGAAAAATCAAAAGAAAGACCCCCCAATCCATCCCAATCCCATCAGTGTCGATCTGACGGAATCAAACCGAGACAGCTCAGTAGCTTTCCAAACCTGTCTTTCTGGATGCTTCACCTGCCCACTTCCAAGGGTCACACCAAACCAACCACAGCCAGGCCAGGGCCAGGGCCCAATTTCAGCAAGATGGCCGCGGGGCGAACATGGAGCGGAGCAAGGCATTGCCCGTGTCAGCCAGCAAGGTGATGATGGAAGTCATAAAACTGTAGACGTGCCTGGCAGATGGGATCGATGGCAGACAGCTTCTGCCAAAATTCGGCAGACTATGCCACCATCTTTGCCGAAACTGGGTCAAAAGTCAAACGTATCAAATTCTGTTGGGTCTAAGTTTGATCACCCAATATTGGTGGAAAGTCAAAAGAAAAGAAATAATTGAATTCATCAACATCTATCAACAAACAAACATCATCGAAACAGTATGATTGGATAACAGTTGGATCAGAAAATCATTGGAACATCGTTTAAGACATCGTTTTTCATAATCCATAAATCACAGCTTTTCACAGCTCCCCCGGGTCGTATCCTTTTTCCACAGCTTCGGTGCCGCCGTGCCTTGGCTCCAGCACTTTACAATCGAAGCCACAGCGCTGCAGCACGTCGTGCTGCTGCAGCTGACGGTGCAACGTGCGCAGCGTGGTCTGCAGCAGTGGCGGCTCCCAGGCGCCCGTCCAGAAGAGCAGCTGGCTGCCAGGCACCTCGAAATCGAAACAACGGTGGAAAATCCCATGGAAAAAGATCATACAAGATTCAAAGGTCTCCCTTAAAAGTTGACTTTCAATTATCATCCATATAAATCCTGGATTCTGGTTTTAATATGTTTTAATATGTTTTAATATGTTTTAATGGTGTTGACCCCATTTTTTCCCATGTTTTCCTTGAGGTTTTCACTCTTCCCACCGGTTTTCACAGGTTCTTCCCATGTCATCCCCACCTGCGCCAGCAACGCAGCCAGCGGCTCAAAGTTCTTCGCCGCGGTGCGTGCTGCGACGGCGAAGACCACGTTCTGCTTGGCGTGGTGCCTGGTGGAATCTGGGAGAGGTGAAGTCACAATCAAAGCCACATTAATGTGTCCATCTCTATATGGAAATATATATGTGGTTATATATGATTATATATAAATAACACACACACACACATGTATATATATATATATTATATGATTACATATGGATATCACCTAATGGGTGGATACGGTGGAGTCAAAACATTTTTGTTGGGTGAGAAAAATGAGCATGAAGTCGCGGGTATTTGCCCAGTTGGATTGGGACATCGTGTGTCCTGCACTGAGTCTCTGAGGATGGTCCTTTATTTGCCAAAGTTCCAGAAACGACTGCTTCGGATTGCCTTCTGATTCACCAGAACAACATACAGAAACGCTTTAAACGCTTAATATATTATATAAAAGGCTTTGACCTCTTTGGGATGTTAGGAGCCTGATTTCCTTCTCTGAAATTCCAACCCCAAACAACTCATCTGCACTCTTGTTGAAGCCACTGAAGTCGTTCATACTTTCCAACTAAAACACGACTTTGGACCGCTGGATTTTTTCCAAACATATCGGCAAATCAATTTCCCAGCACCCTTCGCGACATCTCGCGACATCTACACCCCATCTGTGCCTGCAGAGATCGGCCATGGCCCGGCAGTCGGCCTGGGCCCATTGGATCGGTGCTGGTCGAGGGCACCACTTTGCTACGCGGATGTTTGTCACCTTGAAAGAAACCGGCGGCAGTCCCATCATGATTAAAACTGATATTGACAAGGCAAAGATTTGGATGCTCAAAAGTCATTTTTTACGGGGAAAATTTATAAAGTTACTGGCCAACTTTTCAAATGTTTCCCCTAGCTGTGCTTCGCCTCGTTGTAGGCCTCGGAGCCAACAGGGTTGGCCTTCCAACCAAGGCTCAAATGGGCACCTGTCATGCAGGGGGCTAGGCACCCGGGATGATTGGGACATGATGTCACTGGAATTGAAGGAATTTAAGGATAAGTCGTGTTTTGTGTTGATATAGTGTCTCACTTCACTTCCGTTCTGATCTTCAAACATCCAGCAAAACATTCATTGTGCCATGATGGCACTCTAGTGCGCCCCCAAAAACCAAACACATCATTACTCAACCCTGTAGCCAGTTGCATTAATTTCATTCACCCATCCTCCAAGATTTCCCTGATTGGTCCAAGTGCACGCACATGAATCACAAAAGTACAAAAAATATCAAAAACATCGAACCTACAGATTGGACATTTGAGTTTATATGAGTATCATTCTGAGTTTCAATGATAGTGTTTCAACTGAATTTGAACTATATCCAACTGTATGGGGCAAACCTTGGTACCCTGCAGTTGACCCTAAAATAGTTGGTAGTTACGGATGTTCATTCCATAGCCAAATGGTATTTCATAGGTTTTAATCTCATTAACTCACCATAAGATCACACTTTTGTTTAAACCGTCTTCTCGAGCATGAAATCCCCCTTGAATTCCCTTTGAATCCCATGAACTCACCATTTTTCAGAGCCGTCGAACCGCGCCTGGGCACTGCTCCTCCGCGGTCCTCAGAAACTCCTCGGCGTTCAGGACGCCGCCGCTCCAGCGCCGGAGCCCCGGGCCCGGCAGCACCTGGCATTACCCCAAAATGGGGGGGGTGGTGTTTTAGCTGGCCGTTGATTAGCAAAAGGTATAATAATAATATATATATATGTATTCTATTATATATATGTTATTATAATATGATATGATATGATATAATATGGGTAATGTTTCTGACCAGATTAGGGTTGAACAGCGATTCGGGCAAAAAACCATGGACAAAACAATACTGTCATTTTTCTTCAAAGGTGATGAAGTGACATGAAACGGGTGGATAGCGATAGCTTCAATCACGCAATGGTTGCGTCAACCTGCAACCCCATTTGTTTGTCAATAAGGTTTTCTGGTTCTGAACCTAATTTCTGGCAGTTGACGCTGACAAGAAAGGGTTCCCAAACGACTTCTCGCCCAAACCATGGGTATATTCAAAGTTCACCTGATTTCTGGGGGTGTTTGCCATTCTTGGAAATCGCCCTTATCCACTACGATCCTTGACGAAATGCGAATTTTGCTGAGGTTGGGGCGTCGGCATTCAGCCAAACGGCCTTGCGCAGGGGGAAGAAATGGATAGAAAACAACTATGGCACGGCACCTAAATAAAATCTACATAACACACACACACACATATATATATATATATCTGTAACTGGGATGGGCCCAGTACACTGGCAGCAACCTGAAAGGGTTTCCTTGTCCACAAGGAAGTGAAAGTGATATGAATTTCCCAAGACTGTTCCTGAATGTTCCACCTGAATATTTCACCT
>Ga0126342_10008995_pt1 | contig 17893 bp, 18 predicted proteins | sample Cyp1metagenome_FD_92528 | JGI IMG/M metagenome (GOLD analysis project Ga0126342, IMG submission 92528) | Coral microbial communities from Lord Howe Island, Old Settlement Bay, Australia - Cyphastrea 1 metagenome | ecosystem: Host-associated > Invertebrates > Cnidaria > Coral ... | reverse complement strand
GGTAGATAGGTAATTAGATGAAAGAGAGAAAGAGAGAGATAGATAGATCGATAGATAGATAGATACATAGAAGATAGGCTGGTAGGTAAGTAGATAGTCAGAGAAAGAGAGAGACAGAGAGGAAACCTCAAGCACCTTTCGGTCCATCAGTGGATTCGCTTTGCCATCCCTGATTCACAACAACCAACCTCTCCTATAGGTTTTCTATTTTTGAAACTTCCGCCACCGCCTTGTGCGGTACTACTGGTATGTATATATATATATATACATACTGTATGTATATTGGGAGATGGGATTACCTTGAGACTGATGATAGTCAAGACAGAGTCAAGGAGACAAGAGTGTTCATGATGCACAATTCCAGCCAAAAAAGGACACCCAAAATGGGTTATTCCATACAGCCAATGGGCAAAATGGGCAAATGCGTGGTCCCTTTGGTATCGCAGTAGCCATGTCATGCCATGTCAAACCAGGAGAGCACTCGCGGTGCAGATGCCAAAAAACCATTCGTTCGCAGTGATTTTCAAGCAGTGGGATCCGCGACACATGAGCAGAAGGACATATTCGATCACGAAGTGACTAAGGCATTTTTTTTGGTACAGCACAATCTGCGAACATATGGGTGCTTCCGGAAACATCTTCTGCAATTTCTCATAATTTCTCTAATCCTTGGACACGATTTTCTTGTTTTCCTTTGGTTCTGCCAGGTACATCACGGGTGCTGAAAACTCACCGCCGTCGTCAACGCTGTTGCAAAAAGCCATGGCGACCGTGGCCGTGACCTTTGTGGTGGAGTGCTCGTGCACCGAACACGGCCGCTCAACTGGTTGGGGATGGGGAGGAAGTCGCCCCTGCAGTTTAATGTCAACCCCGGATTAATAAGCAATGATTTATTAGTTAGGGGGGTACTCCTCAAATAATCATAATCTAATACTTAAATGGTACCCTCCCAATTAAACAGTCTAGGGGTTTATTAATTCAGGGTTGACATTAACATGGAAAGCCTTGGAAAGCCATCACTTGAGCGGCAAGACACTCCTGTTGATGATTAGTTTGGGGGCTATCGTACAACCTTTACATGGGGAATAATCACAATCCAATACGGGAAATTGGGTTTTACTATCTGGTTGTACTGTTCAATGTATGTGGATAATAATTTATAATGATAATGATAGTAATAATGATAATAGTCACCATCCAGTAATCTAATATATATATATGTATGTATGGTGGTTTGGAACATTTTTTTATTTTTCCATATATTGGGAATAATAATCCCAACTGACTAATATTTTTAAGAGGGGCAGAAACCACCAACCATATATATATATATATGTATATATATATATATATATATTATGGGAAATCCATCGAAATCCTCTTAAGCAACCAGTAAAAAGGGATGCCCGAGGGATTTTGGGATGGGGGTACCTGAAATTCAACACATTTCGGTGGGGAATTTGAGCAACAAACATACCCGCCAATCAAGCATGGCTGCTTCAGTTCAATGATTTTCCTGTTCAAATGCGATTTTATAGGGGATTTCCCAGCGAACCCTGTTTGATTATAGGAGGGGATATGGCATGTTTACCAACAAACATGGAGATAGTCGGTGGGATTTTGATACAATATCTGATTGTGAATCCATCAGTGGGTACGGTTGTATATATATATATACATACACACATGGGCATCATGATTTAGGGCTTGGGTCAATGTTCAAAACACATGGACCACCAACATGGCCACACTTCAAAAAGATGATCATTTCGTATGATGGATGCAATGGGTCCAAATGTTTTGACCGCTGGTCACGTTTTTTTTTTTGGTGATGCCACGGTGGACCCGATTTTTTTTGTGATTGACAGGTGAAGCAAATTGGCGCATGAAACATACATCACATGGGAAATAAATCAAACATCATCAAACCAACCTTCAGGATATGGACCAGTGAAGCATCTGAAAATCTCCTTGGTTTCCACAGCGACCTCACCGAAGGGATGGGAGTTCTGTTCGGAACCCATCCCACAAGTGACCCGAAATTTGCAGCAGGTGAAACCCAAACACATGAAGTTTCAAGTATGTTTTACAAGATGAGGATGGGACCAGCAATTTTCATGGCAAGTCCCAGCCCCGAGATGGCAGGTGAGGAGGTCTATGTGGTGGGTTCGCACAAGCGCTTGGGCGCTTGGGATCCCAACGAGGCGCTCGTTGCGGCGAAACGCGCCGAAGAGAAATGCCAATGGAAGATGGGACAATAAATGGACAACTAACATAACTATGGAAAATAACTAAGATAACTCACTATAAATGGTGGAAACATCATCTTCCTTGCATCGTGGGGGACGGGCCGAATGCGAAGACGGGTGGCCTGATTTCAGCTATTTTCAGGTCAGTGACGCATTAGAATTCAGCCAGAACAGGGACTTAGGGACTTGATATATATATATATAGCTGATCTATGTTTGCTAAGCTGGTAAACATAACGAGGTGAACTGTTGGGTCTGTGGTAGAATACGTATAGTTAGATGGGTAATGATGGGTATATAAAATTGTATAGACCAAGGACACTCAATTTCTTGCAGTTGCTATCGTACAGACGGCCCATTTTATAATTATGTAGATCATTCACATATATTCACATATTCAAAACGTTTTGTTTGTCCATAGTGAAGTCAAATTACAAGAGAGTAGTAACATGGGATGTCTAGATTCGAATCTAGTCTGGTATAATCGTTTCTTCACTGCTTATGGCAATATTTTGTTGCAAGGGTTCATCATCAATTTCCCCATGATCCAGGCCCGTAAAATATCAAACCACTTCATCCATAGCACCATCCCCATGGAGTTTATCCATGTTTATCCATCATGAAACCATGAATGTAGATCATTTTCCGGTTGCCCCATGGGTTTTCCACATTTCACCGAAGTCATCAAACACATCCCATCCACTGGCACCGTGTCCGCCGTGTCCTGAACTTCTCGCCAGGCTCTTCGTTGCACCACCAGCGCGGACCGCTTCCCCCGATGGACGTCCAGTCCGGTGAATCTGCCCAATGGCAGCAGGACGGACCCAAAGATCCGGGGGGTTCCCAGGTGAAATGACCGATTTTACACGGATTGAAGCAGTGAAACTGTGATTTAACGATCGAAAACGCGGATTTAACCAGATCAGATCTGGAGAAACCAGCTGGACGGGAGTCTAATCCGCAATTAATCTGTTGCTATAAATGGATATAAATAAATGGGGATATATCAATCCTAAACTTCCTAAGCAGCAACAAAATTCAAGATTGGCCTTGAGCTGCAACGTGCGGATTGACTCGAGTTGCGAGATGATTCGAGATGTTGCGAGAGGTTGGCTCAACGATTTTCCAAAGATGATTCGAGTTGTTTGCTTCCTGGCCCTTCTGAGCTTGTTGGGACCCCTGCCTGGTGCAGGCAGGGTCCCAAATCGCTCAGAAGGGCCGCCGCGGCACATCACCGCAGCAGATGGCTGTCCACAGGAGCCCGAGTTGACCGAACCCGAGAAGGTCACAGAGGATAAAGAAACTAAGCCCGAGGTCTTGGACAAGGATGACGAACATGATGCACCACCGGAAGTTGAGTGCGACTTGTGGCATGAAGACCGGGTGCTACGCGAAAAAGGCTGATGCTTCTGGAGGCGGCGTCGACGCATCACCAAGGTGCAAAAATTGGACTTGAGAGGATCAAGCGATGAGATTCAGGGTGTATCTGTCCGAGAAATGGGGATATGATTTCTGAATATTTCTTGAATGATATTTTATTGAAATTTTGGTATGAGAACCAGTGAACCAGGACCCATCAACGTCTTGATCCATACCCATATATTCGATGTTTTTCGATGTTTTTCTGATGGACCGCTGGTGGGATCTATCCAACAGAAGGCAAAATCAGCTCCGAGCCGGGTCCTTTCGGCTGCTTGGCCACAGTAAAGAATGACCAGCGGCTCATGGTTATCATTTACGGCATTGGGTTCATTATACCATAAAATGATATAAAATGATTCATCATTACCGCTACTGTACTATAACTACAACCATGACTCAACAATTGTCAATTTTCCGTCATTGATACTATGTTTCTTACCGAACAACTTCCATATGATTGTTGTTATTCCTCTTCTGAAGCCACTATTTGGTCATGGCACCATTCTATCCCCCGGTTCCCCCGGTTGACCCGGCAGGAGTGAATTCAAGATGGTGATCCGCGGTCCCGGCGGCAAGAAATGGGAGCACGGCCAGAACCGGCTCCTGGAAGTGTCCACCAAGGAGGCCGGATCTGGATCCATCGAGATCCATCGGGATCTGGGCCCACTGGGGATCTGGGTTCCTACCATGATGGATCCTGGTGATCGTGGGTTTCACCATCAAAAACGCGCTTGTTTCACCATGAAAAACGATGAAATCTATGCTGATTTGACCGAAAAGATGAGGCTTTACTCATCACAGATGGGTGGTTTAAACCCCAATAGATCCAATAGTTGGGGGGCCCCAAGGTATCATCCAAGTTGTTTCCAATTTACGTGGTTTAAATCCAATCGGTCTGGGAACATGGGAACAGTTTATCCAAGTCTCTCATCGTTGGTGGATGTTGGTTGATACCCCCATGGCTCATGTTTGAACCAATATCAACTAATATCAACCAACATCAACTAATACAACTAATATTGACTAAGACATACTAAGACCAACTAATATCAATTAATAATTAGTGCCAACTAACATCAACTAACATAATCTAAGATCAACTAACATCAACATTGACTAATATCAACGAATATCAACTAAAATAAACTAATATCAACTAATATCAACTAACATGAACTAATACCAACCAACATCAACTAATATCCAACTAACACCAACTAACATCCCACTAATATCAACTAACATCCAACTAATATCAACTAACATCAACTAATATCACCTCATAGCCTCATATCCGCCAATAATAAGATGTATATCCCCCATTTGCATAGCTGCCTCATTCACAGTACCGAGGTAAAGATGTCGGTGAATTGTTGTTGGGGTCAGCCTGGCTTCAACGCTTCTGGGCTGAGTGGCATCCTCGATGCCATTTTGGAATTCTTTTGTGCAATGTTGAGAACATAGCTAGGACCTTGGATAGGTAGTTGAATCCTTTAGTTTATTATAAAAATTATAGGTATCAAACATATAACCGACCTTGGATTGAGAACATTAGTTTTTCTGAATATGTTTTTTTTTGCTATAAAAATTTGGAGAATTAAACTGAATCACCAGCTAGCAGATGATTTTTCAGTTTTTGTGGACAAAGATTGACCGTGGGAAGGGATGGGATTGACCAGCAGTTTTTTTGGGGTGTCCCCCATGTTTCTTCATTACAAAGCAATGTTTTTTGTTGGTGAAATCCCAGTAAATATCTCGATATCGTCCATGATATCAATCATATCCCATAAAATCTCCTCAATAAAGTCTCCCTCTGAGAGAGAAACCCATGAAATCCATGTTTGGTTACCCTCTGGGAATCAAAGAAATGGCTGGAAATTCCGCCGAAAATCGTGACGGTCAGCGTTGATTTTCCCAGCGTTTTTTACCTCGATTTCCATGTAGGGGATTGAACAAAAAAAACAATGTTTGATTGCCAGAGGGTACTGGAAAAAATCAGGGGCACCAGAACTTTTCAATCCTGGTTTTGGGTTTTTTTCAGCGGTTGATCAATGGGTTATCGTTTTGTTGGGAAAATCTGCGGTTGAAACTGGCTGGCTTTACTATCAAACATAGGGACTTTTAAGTTTTGATGTTCCGTTCAACTCCAAAATCGGATGATCCAGGAAATCGGAAGTGGAGTTTCGAACCACGGATTCATGAAGTTTTAACCACCAGCAAAAAGTGATGTTCACATCATTGACACGGACCTTGCACTTTGGATTCCTGTGTTTTTTAACTGGGTGATCGACTTATTGGATTGGTTGAAGGGAACATCTACAGGAAACCATGTCTTTTTTTAATGCAGCTTTCCCATCAGTTTTTTCGACATTTTCCCTTCAAGCCATCCAATGATTCCAAATGGTTTTTGGGTGGGTCATGGTTGGTCACAGGCAGGGTTCCCGTTAAGACGCCCGGTTGTGCCTGATCTTTAGTTTGTAAGCTCCTGGGCGAGGGGCACCATATTCTGAAACATCACTGAACATCACCAATAAAATCAAAGAATCGGCAAACAGTTAAAACTCTGGCGAAATGACAATGTCACTAATATTCAGTTACATATTCTGACATATTCTGATTTACTGTGGTGTTTTTAATATGTTTCATCACCAAGGAAGATGGCGACCGTGTAGGGGAGCTGCCTGGTGACGTCTGGGAGTCTCAGTTTGCCCGTGGATCTCCCAGCTGAGCCACCCCTAATCAACCCAAACGTTAACCAAGGCAAATAAGCATCAACGTAGCTATTAGAAATCAGCGATCAATTTCATGAAACCCCTATTTGTCCTATTTTTTTTGTGGCTAAAATAGTTACCCTCTGGTTATTTAACATAGCCATGGTATAGATGGCCCATAGAAATAGATGGTTTACCTACTAATAGCATGGTGGATCTTTCCATGGCAAACTGTTAGTCATAACCAGATGGTAACATTATATAACACCAACCAGATCATTATTAACCATCATGAAAACCATCCTCATAACCATATATATATATATCAACCATTATGATTATTAACCATCATCATAACCAGATGGTAAATCATCATTCAATCCCATTAAATCACCATTAAATCACCATTAAATCACCATTTTCCCATGGCTTTCCCATGGCTTTCCGCCAGCTTCATCCCCAGCAGTGGCCTGGCTTCGCCCAGTTCCGCCGCGCCAGCTCCGGCGGCTCGGAGAGGGATGGGCCGCTGACGAGGCACGGATGGACGGCTTGGGGTAGCCACCAGCTACAATGGGAAATATATGGAAAATATGAGAAATCCTATGGAAATATATGGAAATATATGGGGTTGAACTATGGATTTATAGGATTTAGCCTCTGGTAAACATAGAAAAAAACTATGGAACATCACCATTTTTCATGGGAAAACTCACTATTTCTATGGTCATTTTCAATAGCTATGTAACAAATTACCAGAGGGTACTGTATATATAGGGTTAAGAGTGGAAAAAAACATATTCTATCAATGGGATATTTTTGGGGGATTTTTTCTGGGATTTTTTGTAAGAATCATAGTTCTATGGGGGTTTCCGAAACTAGAAGTAGGCCTAAATCATCCAAAATTAGACAAATTGAAACCTATTCCCCCATTTTAAGACCCCCCCAGATGTATGTTAATAGTGGAAAATCATCTATAAATGGGATATGAATGGGTTTTCTGGATATTTTTTTAACAAACATGGTTAGTAAGGGGAATGATCCCACTATAGCCTTATTTCAGGTTAGTGATTGATATATATATATGTATATATTATTAATAGGGGACAATCATCTATAAATGGGATATGAATGGGTTTTCTGTTTTTTTTTTAAACAATCATGGCTAGTAGCGGGAATTTTCCCACTATAGCCTTATTTCAGATTAGTGGTATATTATATATATATATTTAATAGTGGAAAATCATCTATAAATGGTAATCAATGGGATAGAATGGGACAATGGGATAATAATCGGATGATATACGTAATAATATGGGGGTTTCCATAAACGGGTGGTACCCCAACAATATGGATTATCCGATTATAAATGGATGATTTAGGGGTACCCACATTCCAGGAAACCTCCATATATAAATAAATGAACTCCCTGTGTTCAGAAGTTCTAGGAAAAGATAATTGGAAGTGGATGAGGCGTTGAACCACATACAATATGAGCTTGTTTTTGGTTTGGCCGATTCTCCTACCAAGCTGTTTGGCTTTGATGTTGTTCATTTCAATATGTACCCTCTGGTAAACTAACATAACTATGGAAAATCACAACTTTTAATGGGACAACTCACTATAAATTGCCATTTTCAATAGCTATGTTAAATTACCAGAGGGTATTTATATGTCATATTTCTTTCCGGGAGAGGGTATCAGCAATGCCAACTTTGCCAACAAAAGATGGGATTCCAACGCCAAATCCACAGTTGGTCATCATCAATTGCGTCAGTGGCATTTGTTTATCAACGTGGTAGGTAATATAAATCTCAAGTTTTCCTCTATATATATATATCCGTATATATACATAATTATGTATAGTAATATAATTATTAGACATATCCACCAGAAGAGCAAAGTTTTCCTGGCTGTAATATATATATACACACCTGTTATTATGTATGTATATATATAGACACATACATATACATATATATATATATACACACTATATTATATATAACATCACCTTGGCCACTCAGATCATTCATGATATGTATCAGCCATTGCGGCACTTTTAAAAAGGCCGCCGGCCGCCAGGATGATGGAGACGGGATCCTCCATGAACCGCCGCGGCAGCCGGCACCTCTGCAAGACCCGTAACGGCTTGGTGAATGAAGAGATGTCCAGGTGCGGTGGGACGGGACCTCCTGGGGGCCATGGTAAACTGGGCTTATTTTGTTTGGGATGAACAAAGATAGAAGATTTGAATCAAGAACCATGATTTCACTTGGATTTTGCTGTTAAGTAGTTGAGTAGTTTTTTTTGTTGCAAGATATTCATGGATTTTCGGATATTTTTGCGAGTTCTGGCATACTGGCGCCGTTTTTTTTGGGAGTTTCCATCCTGAAGGGACGATTCACGATGGATTTTTCCATGGCCATGGAGCCTTCAAGCGACAGAGGGGTCCCATCTCCCCTTATCGAAGTTAGTTTCAGCTCACATATCGACCTCATCTGCCTGTGTCATGCGTGATACCCTCGATAAACATATTTGAAACCCTGGTGACGCTTTTTGCTGCGCCCTATTGGGTTGGCAAATGTCCCACTTCAAGAGTGTATCTATAGTTTGGGAGGAGTGTGTCACAGGGATTTCACGGTTTGTGAAGGCCCCACTTGGGAGATTCTATCTGCGGATGATTCTAAGATGGTCGTTGAGTTGAAGTTATTCCACCAACCTCATTAGAGTGTTGGTAAGTCTTACTTTTTCTTTGGTGAATTAAACTCCATTTTTGTCGGTCAACTACCCGATATGTTTGTTGGTGAAAACACAATCTTTTTTTACTGGTCAACCATGGCTGGCGGCTTCACAAATATCGTAAGCTTTTCCATCTGAATTGGATGTACATCACAGTTAGTAGCAGTTGGTAAGTGGTTCATATATAATTATACACTGTATGGCACTGTATGAATATTTGCTTATCACTTCTAGCCAGCCCACTATAGTTGGGAACAGAATGGACAAAATAACATTCTCAGTTATATTGATGTGTGTGAAAATGGGTATAACCCAATTTATAGGATCTTAACAGGGAACATGAGGTTTTCGAACAGTGGATGGAATGGGGTGCGCTAATTCAAGACACCCATATTAGCACAAGAATAAGCCATGGTTCTTAGGAAGTCATGGCCGGATGTGGCTGGCTGGTTCCTGCCAAACCCACTATGGTATATGTCGAATTCCACAAAAAACATGTAATTTTCCCGTGGTGTTACAGCTAAATCATGTTAAATCATTGATAAAAAACACACATTTTCATACATTTTTTGGATTCCTAAATGGTGGTTGTTGAGTTTCCTATGGATGTTCATCGTTAGCGTTTCCCAGGCATTTCTGACTGTTTTCCCCAGGATGAAACCTCCATCCCCCTGAAACCTCCGCCAGGACGCCCAGCTTGTTGCTGATCGACTTCCGCCAGTTCCACGAATCCGCCGTGGAGCATGAAAAGGATCTCGCATCTGGCAGCAAGGGAAGGTCACGACATGTTGATACATTTTCTTGGGAATGGAACTCGTGGAACTGATGAAATCTGATGAAAATATGGGATGAAAATATGGGAACACCTGAGGTTTGGTCACCTGTATTTGAAACTATTCTTTGAGTCCACGGGGTGCGAGTTTGCCAGGGCCATTCAAAGAATTTCCCCTCGACCACCATGAATGGATATGTCTTTCAAAAGAACTGCAGCGATCCATTTTTGAGTCCTTGGCCTGGGTTGATATTTTCGTTGGAGGGCTTGGTGGGAACTGCAACTGATCGGTGAACTAAATACTTACTACGTTTAAATTTGCAATCTGCTTCTTGTTCTTCCCTCCGCAAAATGGTACTTGGCGGAATCAGCAAATATATGGTATCATTTTTTTAGTTACATTGATGTGGTAAACCGAATGCCATAAACATTTGGGGTCTATTGCCCCATACATTTGTAACATTTTATAACAATATTGGGGATGGCATAAATGGCATTAGGTTTACCACAGTCTCGCCTCTGCTGTGTTGAATAAAAATGGGTCCCGTCCCCTCTATTGGTTGGCCAATGCCCCCAAAAATGGGTCGCGGTACCGATCTACTCCTATCATTTCAGATTGGTGTTCGTTTGTCAACAGTGAGTTTTGCCATTTTTTTAATTTTAAATATTGCCACAATAATACAATATATATCAATATGTGCAATGGTCAAAACTCGACTAAATTGATGTAAATTGCCTGGATTGGGGATGGTCATACCAACCAATATGAATTTAGATGCTTGGTCCAAGGGTAATGGGATTGGTTGACATAAATCATATACCGAGATGTTTAGAGATTGAGGTTCTACCAACCGATTTTTCAAAAGGGATCCATCCCCCTAAAATTAGAAACACCATCACTTGTATGGTTCGCAAATATGTGTTACTCCCCCAAGAACATATACCATCTGGCAAGCTAACATAACTATAGAAAATCACAATGTTAATAGCAAGCATCACATATAAATGGGAGATTTTCAATAGCAAACTGTTAAATAAGCAGAGGGTATGTTTTTTATTTTTGAGCCAGGAGTTGGATGCCATTGAAGAACGAGCCAAGTTGAACAGGCCGCAGCGGAACAACGTGTGGTGGGCCCCCCCCAACAAAGGCACAGGAGCGACGTGTTCCTTTCTTTGTGTTTGAAGTCTCAAGCTACTTTCCTATTTCTATACATTAAAGTTATGGTTTGATCAACCCCTCTAATGCATATAATATAAATCAGGATTCTGGGGCCTGGGGGTTAATTTTTTGAGGGTTTCTGGGTGTTAAAATTGGTTTTTGAATGGTGCAGGATACATATCAAAACGGTGTTCGCTCAGCACTATTCGTTAGTGGTGTTTTATACAATTCTGCTCTGGTTTACATATGCGTGGTTTATTCAGGAAAACCCCGTCCAGGTCGGCCCAGGTCCGCCTAAGTCCGCCCAGGTTCTCCCAGGCCCAGGAAATCTCCAACCGTTTCCACCCAGGTTCTCCCAGGAATTCCCGGAAGTCCCGCAAAATCGCAGAAAATACCACCCAGGTTCTCCCAGGAAATCCCGGAACCCACATAAAACCGCAGAAAACACCACCCAGAATCCCGGAAACCCCCACAAAACCGCAGAAAACACCACCCAGGTTCTCCCAGGACATCCCGGAACCCGCCCGAGCTGCAAAAGTTAGTTCGGGGAAAAGTGGCTGGAGGGTGGCCCGCTATTTTGACCCACAATTTCTGAATTTCTGCCGCAGGCGTTGCCGCTCCCTTTGGCCTGCAAGTTATTAGCATTAAAGGGGTATAGCAAGTTATGGTCTACATTGGAGTCAAGTATATGTACAATTACATGTATAATTATTATATATATATACACACATGCATACATACATGCATGCATGCATGCATGCATGTGCACGCACACATACCTACCTACATACCTACCTACATACCTACATACCTACATACCTACATACCTACATACGTGCATACATGCATACATGCATACATGCATACATGCATACATGCATACATGCATACATGCATACATGCATACATGCATACATGCATACAGTATGTATATATATATACATATTGTAAAGTACACCTATCCCCCACTTCTCCAGATTTTTGGCGCAGGTTGCAGCGCAAGATGAAGAGCACCCAGCTCATCGAGCGGATGGCCAAAATTACGGACGCGTTTACGGCTGGGCTGTTGATCTACCATTTGGGGAGGGGGGGGTACCATTAGGGGGTTTAATGGGATTTAATAGGAAGATCATGGGATTTAATGGGTTTTAATGAGGAATTGCATGGGATTTAATCGGTTTCAATGGGTTTTAATGGATTTGCATGGGATGTAGTGGGTTTTGATGGGTCTTTATGGGATTTATAAATGAGAAGATCATGGGAATTCATGGGAATGTGATGGGAAAATAATTAATCATGAGATTTAATGGGATTTAATGGGATTTATTAATGGAAAGATCATGGGAAGATGATGGGAATACAATAGGAATTCATGGGGGGTTCTTGAGTCATGGGGGATCCAAACAAAAAACCATGGTTGTTTCAATACTAAGTCATGGTCATCCATGACGACTGGATGATTTCGGGGTACCCCCATGGATTGGAAACCCCCATTTGAATAGCGGATTATGTCACTATTTGGGGGGAGACACCTCCTAATTGATCAAAAATCAACTAGAGTTTGATCAATCCGGGATTGTCATTCGAGATGGATGTGGGTATGGGTCAATACCTACTATAGATACATTTTTAGTGGGATGAACATCCATTTACCAGCTATTTTGGGGTTCACTAGGTACCAGGGTTTTGACCCATAGCCATGTGGGTCAAAGTCCCATTGAAAAACTATAGGCCCTGACTCTGCTTCGCCCAAAATTCGTGTCGGCGCAGGACACAGTGGACCCATCCAAGATGGTCATGCTACAAGGCTCGGCTCCTGCGCTGTGGTGATGCTACCGTTTCATTGCTGGGGGATCCTGCCAGCGGCCAAGAGTGACGTGGCAGGGTCGCTGCTTGTGAAACTTTCATGGTCACGAAGGTTTCATGTTAGGTCTCCAAAGCACAGAGTTGGACAAACTCTGAATATGGAATGTCTTTCAGTTTCATGTTGGTTTTGTTGAATTCTCTTCATGTTCTTTATACATATTCACATGATAGATGACAGTTTTCATACCATCCAGAGCCAGGCTTCAACTGGGAAAGCTGGCGCGCCGGCGGAGGGGATTTCTACAGCGCCACTGGGCTGCTGATTTTGCAGTATCAGCAACAATAATGGGATACAATGGGGACCCCAACAACCTGCGGACGATTGGGAGAGCTCAATTCTTGCGTTGTTCTGAAATGCAGGTGTGGAGCAGGCAAACATTTACAGTACATTTTTGGGGCCCCGAGGTACTAAGGGAGTCGTGATATATATATATATATATATTTATATGTTTATGTATAATATCCAGCCATATATGACCGTATGGGAGTCACTGGGTTATTGATGGGTATAAATCCAACTACTTCAAGAGAATATCATGGGAGACTATGGAATATCATGGATGCAAACTGCCGTAGATATGGAACACAACCATGGTTTCCTGTTCCCAAAATGTTCCACATTCATGGTGGGTTTTCCATATCTATATATGTTAATTTATTGCAGGGTAGCCATCAATCTAAATGATACAACCAGTGAGGCATCCAAGTGGATGACAATGATTGCCCATGGCCAAAAATGTGTGTTTTTTTTGTTGGTTACATGTAATGACCATCAGTTTGTTTGGGCATATTACTAACGCAACAGTTGTTTATGAATCCTGGCTGAACATGACCAATATATCTCAGTTTCGCTGCTAGTCTGATCCCAATCACAGTTGATCTCTACAAGGTGGTGCCCCATAGTTAGCTAAGTTGGTGCACATAACTCCCATAACTATGGTTTATGGTAGATATAACTATAGTATTCATGGGGTTTATATACCAACAAACATCACTGGGGGGCACCATCCTGTTTCATTTCTTAGATCCAACACATCCAATACGGGTTTGGAAAGAGGGTGCCCCATGACATCCCCATGACATTCCTCATTTCATCAAAATGGGGATGGTTCAACACCTATTAACCATTTCCTATTGCCATAGTTGGGGGAATGAACATCCAGAAACCAGCTATTAACCATCATTAACCCAACTATTCCCATCATTAACCATCCAGAAACCAGATATTTTAGGGTAGGGAACCAGTGTTTTGACTCTGACCCACTTGGCCGAGGCAGTGGGGAAGAAGGTGCAGCTCTTCCATGTGACTTGGCTGCGACACACGCTGATTGATTTTCGGGTGTTCTCCCCGTTGTATGTTGTGGATGATCATAATCCAGTATATATATAAATAGAACCATTAATGCAGACATATATATATATATATATATATTACATACAGGACACGGACATGTATGGGAATCCCGTTCTCAAGCAACCCGTATTTCATGGAATGAACAACATCACGTACTACCCAATTTGCAGATGATCGGAAAGGGTTCGATGACTAGGAATTGGGACATCCCGGGAAAACAGAGCTACAATTGTCTATCGCAATTACCGCTACAAAACATGCCAAGACCAAGAAACAAAGGACATGACTATGAACTCATGAGAAAATCATTGAGATATAGCAACCCCAAAGAGAATCAAACATTTGAAAAAGCAAAGATTTTGCTAAACTTTAAGTCATCATCCAGTTTTCTATCTTTTTTTAGGGCTTTTACCAAGAAAACCTTGACCGTCGAGCTCCTGGCCAAGGAGATGGGCTTCACCGATTTGTGGCTTCCCCCGTGCTCACAGTCAGTGGCTCCGCAGGCAGATCCCAACGCTGTTGACGTTGCGACGTTGCTTGGTCGTTAGTTAACACATCATTGGTTGTTAGTTCCCCAAAACTGTTGGTTGATCGTTAGTTAACCACGAATTGTGATTGGTTGTTAGCAAGCATAGACAACCATACTGGTAATTAATTGTGATTGGCTATAGCGATATTATAAGAACAATAACACCAGCACTGGTTCATGATCATTGCCAGTGATCATTGATGTAGTTTTTTTGAGTGGAGATTTCATCCCTGTTTTTTTTGGGGATGATCGAAGAATCCCAACGATGGATGTTGATCACACAGATGGAAGGCTTGAGCGTGGAAAATGGGACGTTTGCCATCAAAAATTGTGGATGAAACGCCAAGGAAAAGAATTGTAGATATGACATGGTTGGTAGTTTCGAAAACCATTGCGTCATTTTGTCCGGCTATCTTTTTTGTCGATTTCCACTTCTAGAGAATGGGATGGTTATCCTGTCTAACTGGAATCTTTTTGGAGTGAGTGGCTCAGGCAAACTTGATGACGTTACTATACCTGAAAAACCGAAGTAAAACCCTCAAAGATGCTTATTGCCAAGCGGAAGAATGATCTTCGAACAATTTGTCCAAGGCCCTGAGTGATGGACACTTTAGAGCAGGAGACGTGACCAAAACAACGCTAGTAAGGCTTAGTCAAGTGGCAGATTCTTTCAGGACTTGGCTCTGTTTCCCTGTGGCCAGGGATATTTGCCCTCGCAACTCTTCAACTTGGATGGCTCGAAGTATGGATCACAACAAGCTCTGGAAGATCTGTGGCTTAGATGATGGGAACGCTTGGGTGCTGGGATGAAGATGAACTGCAGATGGGCATTTTATGAAACATATTCTACCCAATGACTTGACCCACCGAAACACATGGATGGCGAATCTGTCCCGTTCCGATCCCCCAACGATGTCTGGAACATGACACTCCCCAAGGCACACCGGGTTCTCCACTGGTGAAAAAAATCATTGGGTTCTCCAACGCCTCGGGGTGGCGAGTCAAGCTGGGCCCAGGTTGGAAAAGTGTCACAAGAACGGCATCCGATGCCTCGCCGACATCGTCATCAATCACAGGCGCTGATGGGGGACCTGGAGCTTGGTGATCCCCAAGCGATCCATGAAAAATGTCACCGTTGATTGGTCAAAACTGGTTTGGGATTGTGATCCATAGGCATACCCATTCACTGAACCAATGGGATGGGAAAACTCATGAAACAAAAGGGGGTAGTTTTCATGGCTTAACTTGAGAAGATGGTCTTGTAGATTTGCATCCCAATTCTTGATGGGTCCAGGAATCCAATCATGAACATACATGAACCTATATACATGTGTCATAATGTTGTAATTATAATAAAAAGATCGAACAGCTTCAAGTTTTCACTCTTTCAGCATCTTTTTGGGGAGAAATTGCACTCTCATTCGATTCATGGATTTCACGTATTTCAGCATCGTGAAATGGTGGTATTCCCCATTGACAAAGCCAAATCCTGACGTATGGTTGGTTGCATCCCAGTAAATATAACCGGGGACCCCGGGACTCAAAGATAGAAGCTACTACAAACATAATTATCGGAGACCTGGCTTCGAAGTGAAGACTTTCCGTTTGAAGAAAAATCCTGAATATCTATGACTATCTTACATCTTGGTGCCCCCAAGATGTTATAAGTTGGTTTATAAGCCCCGTTAACAACAGTTCGTGAAATATCTACCATTTTTACATCCATAAACCATAGTTAATTCAGCCACTTATTGTAGGTTTTTCCATCATTTTTCCACCATTTTTCAGCATCCAATCCATGGGTGCCAAAAACCGCTAGAACGCCGTCCAGGTGTGGGGATCGTCAAGACGCCCAGGGGCGCTGGAACCAGTTCTCCAGTGGGATGCAGAACAGGCCGGGGAAAGCCATGGGGAAAGCCATGGGCAAATCATGGAGAACCTGCGGAAAAACTCATGGAGGTCCTTAAAATTATGATCATGCGCACCTCAATCCATACGATTTTTTTTTCATCTCATTTTCCACATACTATGTTCGCAGTCACATTAGTATGTCAGGTTAGCCGTGATACATGTGATACAGCTATTGGTAAACATTTGAGGCGACAGAAGATTCCCCAGAGATCATTTTCCCCTTCTTTTCCATGCATTCTCCGATTGAAATTACCAGTGACTCATATATTCACTGGGGTATGAATATTCTCACCTGGTCCTGTGACGAAAAATTGATAAAAATTGTCTCAACATGTTTGCATCAACTGCTCAAAAAAAGTCATCTGCTGCGGTCATTTTCCTTGAAACAGGAACCTACTCCTATTCTGTGCGACAGGACATTACCCTCTGGTAAACATACAAAAAAATATGGAAAATCACCATGTTTAATGGGTAAATCAACTATACATTGCCATTTTCAATAGCTATGTTAGTTTACCGGAGGGTACCAATCAAATGACATGACATGGGTGCCATGGGCATCCAGCAGATCCCGGAGCATGGACAAGGTGGTGTTGATGCGCACAGTAACAACATGTTGCGCTACTTGAAAACAAGCTGAAACAAGCCATGTCCGGATCGCTGCAATTTGCAAGGAGTGCGAAACAAGTAGAAGGAAAAAAAAGTGATTTAACGTGGCAAAGTTTGAAACAAAATAGGCAGAGAGTGAGAAAATCATTGATCTACGTTATTGCCCCAACCCCCAACGCCCCAGGACATGACAGGGATGTCAACATGAGTTTGCTCTTCGTACTATATATATAAATGCTGTCCACAGTTTGTAGGGGTTGGAGAAGCCTACAATTATAATTATGTACAGTTATAGTTATATATATATATACATATACATCTAGATAGATAGATAGATAGATAGATCGATAGATGGATGGATGGATGGATAGATAGATACTGTAGATAAACAGATACCATCAGATACCATCAGATACCATCAGATACCATCAGATACCTTAATAGATACCATCAGATATCTTAATAGATACCTTAATAGATACCTTAATAGATACCTTAATAGATACCTCAATAGATACCTTAATAGATACCTTAATAGATACCTTAATAGATACCTTAATAGATACCTTAAT
>Ga0126342_10008994_pt1 | contig 17894 bp, 22 predicted proteins | sample Cyp1metagenome_FD_92528 | JGI IMG/M metagenome (GOLD analysis project Ga0126342, IMG submission 92528) | Coral microbial communities from Lord Howe Island, Old Settlement Bay, Australia - Cyphastrea 1 metagenome | ecosystem: Host-associated > Invertebrates > Cnidaria > Coral ... | reverse complement strand
TAGCAGTAGTAGCAGTAGCAGTAGCAGTAGCAGTAGCAGTAGCAGTAGGAGTAGGAGTAGTAGTAGTAGTAGTAGTAGTAGTAGTTAGTAGTTAGTAGTTAGTAGTTAGTAGTTAGTAGTTAGTAGTTAGTAGTTAGTAGTTAGTTAGTTAGTTAGTTAGTTGGTTAGTTCGTTAGTTAGTTAGTTAGTTAGTTAGTTAGTAGTAGTAGTAGTAGCAGTAGTAGTAGTAGTCGTCGTAGTAGTAGCAGTAGTAGTAGTAGCAGTAGCAGTAGTAGCAGTAGCAGTAGCAGTAGCAGTAGCAGTGGCAGTAGCAGTAGCAGTAGCAGTAGCAGCAGCAGCAGCAGCAGCAGGAGTAGTAGTAGTAGTAGTAGTAGTAGTAGGAGTAGCAGTAGCAGTAGCAGTAGCAGTAGCAGTAGTAGCAGTAGCAGTAGTAGTAGTAGTAGTAGCAGCAGCAGTAGCAGTAGTAGTACTAGTAGTAGTACTAGTAGTAGTACTAGTAGTAGTACTAGTAGTAGTACTAGTAGTAGTACTAGTAGTAGTACTAGTAGTAGTACTAGTAGTACTACTACTACTACTAGTAGTAGTAGTAGTAGCAGCAGGAGTAGTAGCAGGAGTAGTAGTAGTAGTAGTAGTAGTAGTACCCCAGCACGGGGTTGCTACACAGTCACTAGTTCAAGCCAGAATCCAAACCTTGATAAGATGCGGAAAGCCGCACGGAAGCCGTCAGCAAGAGGTTCATAGCAGAATGAGCCTAAGCCTGCGCTTGGGAAAGGGCACCATCGAATTGAGAAGAAATGAAATGTTGGGCAGCGCCAGCTGCCCGATCAGCACGGTCATTGAGAAGTCTGCTCAAGTTCACTTCCGCCACAAAGTTTCTCCATGAAGACAAGCGTCCATGAGCCGGAACCCAAGCGGCTTGCAATGACATGAGCAAGGCTAAACCTTGCACATTGAGCGTTCCAATTCGCAGCCTTTTCCCAAATGTGTGCAAGCAGTCTCTTGCAAACCTGTAGTCTCAGCCGCTGCGCACGCGGAGCAAGCGAACAATCTTTGTGGCAGGCCGAAGTTCGCTTGCATTTGACACAAAAGGCATTGCAATTTCTGCTGAATGTCATCCATTCTAGTTGCCAGCGCAAAAGTTTGCTAGACACAAAGTAAGTACACTTCGCCATACTGCGCCAAGCCAAGTCCCTGAGGCAGAATCCCGCGGCCACCGAGACAAAGGTCAGGAGGTGGTACTCATAGCCGCAGGGCTTGAGCCAAATTGGGTACGACGATGTTGATGATGATGATGATGATGATGACGATGACGATGATGATGATGATTATGGTGATGATGGCGGTGCATCTTACTTGCGCGCTCATCATCAAATCCGACATTGGGCAACATATCTGCAACCGACACGGGTGCTGACCAGCAACACCAAACGTTGTAGTAAATCCCTAAGATGGATGAAAGGGCTAGGACTAACTTGGTTGTAGAATGATGTAACTAAATGGCTATACTTTTTTGTATGTCTGTATCTGGCCTCGGGTCTCCGGTCTCCGGTCTCGGGTCTCTGGTCTCCTGTCTCTCTCGATCCCTCCCTGCCTCCCTCCCTCCGTCCCTCCCTCCCTCCCTCGCTCTCACTCAACAAACCAATTCAATGGGGCCCGCAATAAGTACCCCAAGACCCACTGGTTAATCATACAGCGATTTTCCCATCACCACGCATTGAAGCGGACCTCTTTGGGGGGGTACGCCCCATATCCATGATTCATTGACTAAACAAATATATTTCAATCCATGCTGCCATGATTAAATGAATTTTGGGTGATTCACCATGACTATTGCTACGCCCATTTTCTGGGTGGGTGGTCTTTCTCTTCATCAATTCCAGGCGGCTTGTAGAGCAGAAGTTGGTCCGTCGCATCTTCACAGTTCACGGTGTCAAACTCGACCTGCACCGCTGACGATGTAAACCCCAGCTTGTGCGGTTTGCAAGCAAGACTTTGGCTATCGCCCATCTCCAAATGGGGATATATGTATATATCTGTTCCCATGTACGCATGCAAACACACACACAGTCACACACCAGGTTGCAGTATATATAATTACAGCATGTATAATTACAAAACAATCATTAAAAACATGTGTATATATGTATATATATATGCAAATATGTATAAATATAAATGTATATAATTGTAAATAGATATATGTATATATATATATATGTAATATATGTAAATATGTAAATATATGTATAAATATATGTAAATATATGCAAACATGTAAATACATGCAAATATATGTAAATATGTATATATATATATATGTATATGTAGATATATGTAAATATATGTAGATATATGTAAATATATGTAAATATATGTATATATACATATGTATATATATGTATATATATATGTATATATGTGTATATATATGTATGTATATATGTATATATAAATATGTATATATATATATGTATATATATGTATATACATATGTATACATATGTATATATATGTATATATTAGTGCGTGTGTGCATATGCAAAAAAGTTGCACACTGTAATATCTATCTCATTATTCATCCATCCATCCGTCCATCCATCCACCCATCCCTCCACATTATATAGCCTCTTATCAAGTTACCATGCCTGAAGTGCACGCGAAAGCCGCGGGATGTTTTTCCAAGGCCCAAGGCTCCCCAAAAAATGATCTGCAAAATTGAGGTTGGGCAAACCCTTCAAAGCAGAGCAATCCGTTTTACAGAATACTGGTGGGTTCCATTTTTTCGGGAAATATTCAAATTGTTGATGAAGGTTGATGATACTGGGTCAGCTACCTTGTAATCCTTGTATATAATTAATTGCTGGCACTTCGTGGCCCAAATAAACAAGTGGTTGATGGTTTCAAGCCAGAAACATATTTGTCAATTGGTATTGTCAGCCCAAATAAGGTGGACGATAAAACGTGTTTCACGTACATGGCAAGGTTCACCTAACGGAAGCAACCGGTGAATTTGCCCTCCAGTTATGTAACATCCCTGGCTAGAGACTGCGAATCTTTCAACGGGTAAGCCATCTATAAATGGCAAATCCATGATACTTGTGGAAAATACACCAAAACCATCAAAAACCAATCGCAAATTGGAGGCTGCTTTCTGCTTTTTAGTTACCGGTTAGGTTTGGTTGGTTACTGGTCAGTTCCTGGTTAGTTACTCGTTGTCTTCTGTCCTCCATGTCACAACAAATCCCCGCATGGCAGCTTACTTCCAAAGACAGTAAGTATATACATAGATGAGAACTGAAATGAATTGAATACATACAAAAAAGTATAAAAGAGTGATTTACAGCTGATAATTCATCACGCATCCTCACAATCTACAAAGCGATCATCATCTCGACTTTGGAAGGCCCCGTGCCTGCAGCCAAGATGTCGATCTGTCAGGTGGGTTACATCCCACCTGGCCCGGCTGCAGCAGGGGGATTTTCTGCGGGTTTACAGAGGTTACTGGTCATGCTATATGTGAAATCCGTTAAGATCCCATGGCTGGACCATGCTGGACCACCTAGCCACACTTGTCCCAATGAAACCAAACATAGATGCGGAAAAGGCGCGTTAGATCGCGCTAGAAACTCGAAAAGCAAGATGATCTTGCAATTGGAAACAAGATGCATTTTTGCTTTTTATTGGATTCCACGATGATCATTGGATATTATTATTATTATTACTATTATTATTGATGCGTATGGGCAGTGTCTGGCTTGGAGTAGCCGTATCTAATCGTCCAGCCGTTTCTGGCACCCCAGTTTAGCTTGTGATGCTCTCCGCCTTACACGCAGTGTAACAAGATTCCTGTTGTTGAGTTGGGTTGTGTTTTTTAGCAACGCAGGTCCCATAAACAAAAGTCAGCTGGGATCATCATCCTATGCAACTGTATCTTCGTTCCGGAAAACAATATCCATCACATATTTGATGGAAACCGCGCGCCACTGAAGTTTCGATTGTGGCATGAATTCGAAGTCATGGCGTCCAAAACTGATGTCGCATCTTTCCAGTGCCGACAAGGTGCCAGATACCATGCACAGGCAATGAAATGATTGATAAATATAATCAGAATCAAGAGCTTGACGATGTCAAGAAGCCTGAGGTATTCTTCCGAGCTAGGCAGGAGGAGGATGGTTGACTTCTACCGGAAAACAGTGGATCTTCCACTCCCAGAAAAGCTTCAGGAACCTATCAAAACCTTCTTCAAAATGATTTGGAGCCACGTTTGGTGTTCCTCACCATGGAACACCCCATAAGGTCTCATGCGGTCAGCATCGGTCCGCCATGAAGTTGCTCAAAAGTTGACAGCGTCCAGACCAAGTTTCGTGCAACATCTTTCTAGATGACCTGTTTGTCCACAAGTTTGAAAACGCTTAACACTGCAAATGATCACTCGCCCACCCCAAATCAAGAACTGCCAAGCAGAAAAGACATGTCCACTGACAGTCCCAGGAACACTGAGATATGTTCCGAGTCCACCTGATCCTCCGGGGGCCCGGGAGGCTTCAGAGTGGCTGCGGTGTGTGCGGTGTGGAAGCATATTCTAGAAACTTGCGCTGACCAGAAAAAAGTGGGACTTCTCACACAGGAGGGAAATTAAACTAAACGTCGTTTCATTTAGTCCACCAAATAAGATTGGGATTTTCGAGCACAACCAAGCAGCGTGGGGATTTCTTAGCAGCAACGCGGGGAATATGAACGAGCAATTTTTCGTTGGTTTTTGAAAGCCAAACACGAACATGGAGAGTTGGCCAAGCACGTGGATCTGATCCGCAAAACAGGGGGAATGATGGATAGAAAGCGACAGTGTCAACAGTGGTGCGTGGTGCCCACTTTCAAACAAGGTTTAACAAACATACAGAAACTTCATAGAACCTTAGAAGGAAGGAACATATCATGAAACTTTAGAGAACATATGCAAAATTATGCAACCCAGTTGGACAAGATCATTAAAGATCATATTCTGTTTGCACATGGGCACCGCGGAACCTCATGACTCATGGTAGTCATGGTTTTCCCAAGTCCTGAAGCTTATTCCTGAGTGCGGCTGGTTGGTGTTTTGTCGCCGGGGGCCCAGGTAAATGCATGTTCTTTGTGGTATTTGGAATTCATCACCTCAACAAGGGGCTGAAAGTATACGACATGGTTGACAATCGTGGAAATTGATGCACGGGTGCACCGCTATGTCTTTTCGCCAAATCCTTTGCTTCAAGCCACTGCTCCAAAATGAGCTGCCCTAGATGGGTGGACCAATGACTAGACTAGGCAAGCCCAGAGGAAACCATCTGGAAGATATCAGGCGAATAGTTGAAACGTACTTGAACATAGTGACCAGTTGGACCAGGATGGAAACAAGACCTGGTTGAAGGCAGTCACTTACTAACCTGGCAACCTGGCACTGTTTCCTTTTTTGGTGAAACGTCAGAAGGATGATAACGAGGGATGCGTTCAAATTCATTGCTATATCGTTATCATGTACAAGCAACCATGGTCACAACAGCCCGGTGCGATGCAGAAGCTTGGATTGTTTTTCCCCAGAGTGTGACTGGGAAACAGAGCCAGGCTTGCATTCGGCATCTTTCTTTTTACCCTTTTTAGGCAACTTAGGTGGTGTGATATATGTTCCTCTGATGCTGGTGGTGTGAGCATGCAAGCAACATGATCCTCTCCTGGTGATCTTAGGGTATCCTGGGGTGATGCCCATTAGATTTGCCTGGTGCAACCCAACAGCTCACCATCAACCATCATGTGCGTACAAGTATCTCCCACATTTCTGGGTTTTCACCTCTTCAGTTTACTTAAGATACATTCAAAGGTAGAAACCACCATGGTCGCTCCCTGTGGCAGCGCATGGCCCCAGTCACAGTAGCTGCCGAAGTTTGGCCAAGCGCAACAACCGCAGCGTGCGCAGAACGCGCAAGGCGCGAAGCATCTTGCCCGCACGCATCAGCCCGGCACCTGAGATCCGAGGAATCAGTAGATCGGTTGAAGCGGATCGGTTTAAAGAAACATCTAGCGGAAACATGGGGAAAAGAGTTCTTTGGTGCCACGCACGGGGATTTTCCCTTAGTTAAAGCAATTCTCAAGAAAATTCTCCTGGAAGTAGTTCTACCTTTTGCTTACAAGCCGTTAAATCTGATTAACTTCCAACCAACTTGGAGGGGTGGTTCGGGTGGGGTGCAAAAACCAAGAGCAAACATTCCCAGCTTTGATTTCACCATCGGCCAGGGGTCGTTGCCCGCCCCACCACATGACCAGCGGCTCTTGCCCTCTTCCTCTGAAATGAGGGCCAGCACGATGACCCAATCAATGCTGACCTTGGTGGAGGCCCACTAAGCAATATGGTTTTTGGCGACTGATTGAAGCAAAGTTGGACGCTTCAATATTAAACTTATCTGCGTTATCTTGAATTATCTTGGTTCAAGTTCATGATGCTGAAGACCTCTTGAGCTATACCTCTTCTTCTCTGTGCACAGCCCATGGTGGATATATAGTCGAGTGTATAAGACTTTTTAGGGGTTCTTGGGATCAAAAGCTGGGAGGCATGTACCCTCAAAACAATTTGCTCAATGCGAGCCAAGAAGCAATGACCACGTCCAAGGGAAACCAGCTCAATATATACCTTGACCCAAGAACATGGAGATACCCCCTTTCCAATTTCACCCAAATCATGTGCCATGATATCTTCCTTGACGCCACATGGACTTCTTTACACCAGGAGCATGGTTTTGGACGGAACATAGAGTCAGAAAGGTGCCCAGGGCAGCATCAGTATGTTGTGCATCCAAGCATCTGCTTAGCGATCTTTCGCAAACTCACTACCAGCGTTCCGTCGCGAGCATAGTAGCCCACGCAAAAGCAAGCCAGAATATCCAAGGTCCAAAAACCCAACGTTATGCCTCCAAGGTTGCGCCACGATGGGCCCCTATCTCTAAACACTTGGACTTTGTGCGTGCGCACAGCAGGGGATCACGAGAAGTTCGCCGGGGATTGGGCTCAGTACGACCTGACTGGGGTCCCTTCTTGTAGCAACTGGAACATGTCTAATATGTGACTGCCAAAATGGTGCCTTTCTGCCATAAAGAAAATAATTCAGCGAAGCAAAGGGCAATGCTCTGTTTGGTTGGCGGTAGAGAAGCCGATCGCAAAAATATGGTTATCAATTCTGGATGGAAAATGGTTGAAGCGATAACGGAATTGAGGAATGGGTTCTGTACCTTGGAAGGCAGCTTCTATGTTGAATGTCGGCAGCTAGCGTCAGCATCTTTCAAGATTCGGCTACACTTCTGGTGTTGTGCCATTTGCTGCCCAAAGGGCCAGCGGGTCGAACATGTCCCATTAAACACACGTCCATCCGCATAACATGTTGACCCAATGGATCCCAATGGCAAACCAGATCCAACTCACAAAACTCTACTATATCTACTATTATATATTTGAAGGTAAACAAACCAAACCGGAAAAAGGGGTGTACTAAATCTACACGTGCTTGCTTTATCCTGTTATTCTTCAACAACATCTTGTTGTCTAGCTTTTAGGGGTTCAACCGCCCAGCCTGTCATCATGTCAAGGAAAAGATTCGGCGCCAATGGAAATGCCGTGTACATAGGAATCATGATGAGGTCGTACAGAAGTATCGCAACCTCAAACCCCAAAGTGGGAGCCACCCTTTTCAGTAGTCCCATCTGAGAAGATTCTCTGCAGTTCCATGGGGCAGCGAGCATATAAACCCGAAGCTTAAATGCGATCATTCCCTAGCCAACTTGAAACAGCAGGTCTGACACTAGCAAGCATTCACTGGCCCCCAAGTTCGCAGCGTTCCCCCAAATCAGTAAATAGCATTATTCTGCAGACATCTCTTTAGAATTGAGCTGGCAGTCAGAAAAGGCAAGGGCAGTGTATCATCCAAAGTTCATTGATTGGCGAGACCACCACCATTGGCTGGGGATACCCCACACATTATATATATATATATATAAATGTGTGTATATCCACGGATGATCATATACACATATATACATACATAACATTACATTACATTACGTTATATTAGCAAACAGATATACATACATACATTTAGATACTTTGGAAATACATACAATAAATGGGCAAACCATCGGGCAAACCATGGTCAAAAGCATCACTTGCTGGGACCCACATAAAAATTGGGTGGCCGTTCAGACCCGAGAGGCTCCCGCCAGATCCCATCCGATGCGTTTTGGCGAGTTGGGACTCAAAACCTTGAGGCGCCGTCCAGCGGGGTGGTCGGATGGAGTTCTGCCGCGATCTGTTGCGATTTTCTCATCCGATGATCACGGCCATCGTAGATATCATGTTTTGGTATGTTAGCTGTTTGACCTAAGCTTCCATTTCTAGCCACATGTATGAGGTTAAACCAATATGTAACGGATGACAATGAGACTGATTGAGGCTCACGAGAATCAAGATGATCAAGTATGGCCCCAGGGCTGGCAATTTCTTAATGATCACTTACCAATTATCAACCCAATGATTGCTCAAACCCGTCGACAACAACAAGGTATAGGGATAACCATCCAAAGTTTTGACATGGACACGGGTGGATAAGACAACGCGCGTAACACAAAAGAATCAAACAGTGGTGTGAAAGCCAAACCTTGACACCCTGGTTTTCACCTCAAACCCATTGAGTTGAACATCCCGACAAAGAGTTTTTGTCTGCTGGGAGAGACTCTCTCTCTCTCTCTCTTCAATTTTGCTTCTCTTTGACCCATCTGATCATTTTCTAAAAACGGCCATAGAAACCCACCGCGAAGATCGCGTTTGAGCTATCAGCTTCCTCTCCTGCTCCAACTCCTAGCCGAGCGGAGCCAAGTGGAACAAGTCTTTTCCATCAAACAAATTGGAAAAAAGAAAGGTGTGGCGGATCTTGCAAATTTGAAAGTTTCCTTGCATGGGGGCCAAATCATGCATTTTATTTTCGGATTTTCCATTATCAACCATCCATATTGGGGATCCCCCATTTGAGAAGATAGAGATTGCATGTCTTTGATCCGGCCAAACGAACATCTAGGGGCGAAAAGAGGATCATGTCACTCCTAATGGCATCCAAAAGCTAGTTTTTGAACCATGCCCGCCGAATCTCGAAAAGTCCCCATCCAGCGCTGCTTGTTGTCACCCCATCGGCTGCCTGACACACTTTCCCACATGGCTTTGTTTCAAGCAAAAAAAATGCGGCAAACAACTCTACTATGCAGTCTAGTTGTTTTGGAAAATGACATACCCAGATGTCCCACCATTTTCCCAAACCAACAAACTGCTGTCTCCTTGGCGAAGTCGTCGCTACCACCTGCCACCAGCGGTACTGGTGCAGAAAGTGAATATGTTTCTTTCATTTTTGAAGTCAATATGTAAAGTTCAGCGAAAAATGCGAGGGTTCGACCAACAAAACTGATGCATGCCAGCCACCAAAGAAGATAATTACAACTGATAGACTTGGGGTGTCTCTTCAAGGTGAGGTTTCACAGACTTGGTTGCAAGTCCATTCGGTGAAGAGCTATCTGCAGAGCTATCCGCACATGGGCAGCTAAAGCAGTCAGAAAAATGATCATTCAAAACACCAATCAGGAATCCGGGATAGCTGATTGGTTCCAAAATTTAAAGGGTTGAATATAAACAGTGACCTCATGTAGGTTAACATTTGATATGGAGTATCGCTGATCACTAGCTGAGGATGGACAGGTTGGGGTTAGATGCAGCGAAGGGCTGCCAAAGCAGCCCCGACGCCCCTGATGCCATCACGAACTACGCCTTCGCTGCTCAAGAGATCATCATCTTCGCCGTCTTCTTCTTTCCTTTTTAGGCCGTTGTGTCATCCAGTCTCGGGAACTGGGGCTATGCCACCCGTGTTGAAAATGTTGAAGGCGTTTCTTGTATGGTAAAATTAAAATCAATCTGAATTTCATGTCGGTGATGGACTTATGTTTGGTTGCACAGGTTTTGTTGGTGGTATCGCCAGTGCTAGTTGGGGTTGTACCATAATGACCAATTGACACCATCATTTCTGGCATGTGATCCCATTATCTATTAAGCGGCTGGGCCAACTGTGCCACCCGCAGACTCTGGAATTTGTTTAAGGCTTCCCAGAAAAGTGAGAATGTTCGAGCTAGTTTCCCTAAAGTGGTTGGGTAGCAAATGACACTTAGCGGTTCAAATCTGCTGCTAAGGCTAAGAAGGGTCTCTAAGGATGAATTTGAAACTAGGGGGAGGGAGCTATAGGGAAACGGCTATGCATGCTGAAGCATGTCAAAATCTAAAAATAGAAACGAAATCAAACAACAAACTACGCCTACGTTGTGCGGAGTTTCTGCACAGAAAAGCATGGTGTCAATTTTTTTTCCTTGAGTTGGCTATATACGAAGAAAAAACAACCTCCGTTGAAGCAAGCACAGAAGGTCCACATGGTCGAGCCCCCGAAGCCTACCATGGAACCCTGGCTTAAAACCCCCTGTGCAGCCCTTTTGCAATAGGGAACTCACCTTCTAACCCTTAATTTTTGATGGTTAAATTCGGAATCAGACAGTCTTGTCGGTAACGCCGGTTCCATGTGCTGTGAGTTTCAGGATTCACCGTCTTCGCGGGCATCGAATATGGGGCTTAACCCCAATTTGACGGTTTATCCATTCGTTGTGTCTCACTTTTGTTCATTAATTAAACACTTTTCACCGAAATCATTCAGCAACCAACCAACCAACCAACCAACCAGCCAACCAACCAACCAACCAACCAACCAACCAACCTACCTGCCACAAATCAACATGATTGAACATAGGGGCATCTATGTAGCTTGCGCCAAGCATCAAACACATGGCGAAACTTTGACTCTTGGCGTAGGTGCTCCACAGCTGAAAATGCCTGAGGTGGTTGACCAAAAGAGAGGGTGGCCACCATAAATTGAATTGGTATTCTGGCCTTGAATGAACAAATTTCCTGACTTATCATCACCATGCCAAAATGCCTATGTCCAACCAGTAATGAGTGAAGGATCGTGGTCTCATGGTTGCTTAGGGCCGAGACACTCCCGTCCGCAAAGTATAGGCTTTGGCTATCATCCAATATGTTGAAAAAATGAAAACATATGTTTCGATTAATTCTAGATCTTCGCTGCGCAGTGACAAACAATCTGAAAGCATCTATCTTCAGGTAGACTATACTTAACTATCCAAAAGGCAAAAAGAGCCTTTTGTATCATTGTTTGACATAGATTTGTGGTTCCCCAGTTTGGGTGAAGCCCACGTGCAAGTTTGATCACCGCTTGTGTTTCTCAAAAGATGTAAGCCACTGACAGTACTATATACCTTGAGTCCGTCCTAATAGCTGTAACAGTCAGAAAAAAGGATTTCTATGATTTCTTGATATGTTGGGCGAACGTTGTTTTGAGTGTTTTCCTTCGTGCGCAAAATCAATTGTGCTTTTCGGGGCTTTCCCTCGTGCAAAAAATCGTGCTCTAGATCGTGCTTTTTGGCGCTCTCCCTCGTGCACAAAATCGTGCTTCTTGGTGCTCTCCCTCGTGCCAAAAACCGTGCTCTAGATTGTGCTTTTTGGTGCTCTCCTTCGTGCCACAAATCGTGCTTTTTGTTGGTGCTCTCCTTCGTGCATTGCTCTCCTTTGTCCAAACATCGTGCCCTAGATCGTGTTTTTTGGTGCTCTCCTTCGTGCACAAAATCGTGCTTTTTGGTGCTCTCCTTAGTGCCAAAAACCGTGCTCTAGATCGTGCTTTTTGGTGCTCTCCTTCGTGCCACAAATCGTGCTTTTTGGTGCTCTCCTTCGTGCCACAAATCGTGCTTTTGGATCTTTTTGGTGCTTTCCCTCGTGCCAAAAATCGTGCTCTAGATCGTGCTTTCTTGTGCTCTCCTTCGTGCCAAAAATTGTGCTCTAGATCGTGCTCGCTCTTACAGCTATTAGGCTTGTGTCAATATATACCATTATATACCTTTCCTGCCTGACGCAAATGGCTAACGGACATGGGTGTATTGGGGGAATGGCTATGAACCAGCAATGTTCCCATAGTTCCGCCACTCTTGTTGATCAATGTAATGGAAAATGCTGGAGCACCCTAAACATACTAGAGATTTTTGAATTGGCAGTTGCAACGCGTCCCCAAAATATGCATCATTGTGGGTCATCACTCACAGCATGATTAAAAATAGACAATAGGTGAACGCATCAAACAATTCGCCGCTGAAATGCATCTGACCAAGTTACTCAAATTCAGAAACCTAAAAAAAGGGGACGTTTGGGGATGATCTCCCACCCCATCTCAAGCAACTTTAACATGACTTCTTTGTGGAATCACTACACATTGACCCAAACACCTTGCCATTTTCCAGCTATGTTTGTTGATCCTGTCCCAAGCATCTGCACCTTGGAGAGTGTGGTGTTACCTCATCCTCAACGCCTGGCGTTGCCCCCAGGCATGGTGTTTGTTGGAAGAAAACCATTCTATGTCCTTTTAGTAGCAATGTGTTGTTAATCATATGTTGGAAGTGGCACCGAAAAAGGTTTACCTACATTTTTTTTGTATGCATACAAAACACTCGCAAAACACATCATATACACATATTAGAAAATATACAAATGCATCCTTTTGAATTCATCATCGCTCTCCCTCCCTCCCTCCCTCCCTCCCTCTAACACGGTGGTTAAGTAACAAATCAAAAACTCATTGGATTGATTTAAGGGAAAATCTACAGGAAACCATGGTTTTTACCATCAAATATGGTTTTCCTGTAAAATTTCCCATCATCCAATTCCATGAAAAACATATATATATATATATATATATATATATATCTTGTTGCAGCATATTTCCGCATGTATATATACATATATATATATATGTGATATGCATGTTTACACCCGAAAATCAAATTTGTCTTTTCTTTGGTTTTAGATGGTCTGGGGGGGTTGGGTCATCATGTGGCCATTGATAGTCAGAGACACGGGAAGCCGATTTTGTTCGTCATGCTCAATGCTTGATCAGGTCTAGCAAACAAGGGCAGCCGCCAAAAATTGGTGCCATCCTTTCCAATTCTTTTGACGTATATAAAAGCGCAGCCCGCCCAAATCATTTTTGGACTGGACGAAATCCTGCGGCGCTTTCCTCCCCCCGCTTTGTAATCTCCACTAGCGAAGTCGAAGCATGCCCATTTGAAAATGCCCAGCCGAATATGTCAAACTTTCAGAATCGAATTCAAACGTCAAAATCCAAATATTTTTTTAGACCAACAGCTTCCCAGCAGCTACTTGCCTTGCAAAGCATCTTCACTTCGCCCGCTCTCTTCCGCCCGCGGCAGGATGCCAGGGTCTGGCACGGGTAAGGCCCTTGGGGGCGTCCGCAAGGCACCAGGACCCAGCTCCACCGGGACCTGACAATTGGAAGGGCGAAGATCTGAGTTCACCCAACTGAATTCTTGAACCGATCAAGCATATCAAATATGGCCCAACGTGGGGTGTAAGGCAACAAGCACGAGATTTTGAATTCCACATGCAGCATGCTGCAACAAAGGAACCCAGCTAGGAGCAAGCATCAAACTTGAGGGTTTGCAGATTCACACCTACCAAAATTACTTTACTTCGAGTTATCCCCACCATGACATCTATACGTTTTGTTACTGGCAAATCTTCCGGCATTCTATCTGACATTTCTTCTGGCATTTTATCTGGCATATCTTCTGGCATTCTATCTGGCATTCTATCTTCTGGCATATCTTCTGCAATACGTTCTGGCATATCTTCTGGCACTCTATCTGGCATATCTTCTGGCGTTCTATCTGGCATATCTTCTGGCATTCTACCTGGCATATCTTCTGCAATATGTTCTGGCATATCTTCTGGCACTCTATCTGGCATATCTTCTGGCGTTCTATCTGGCAAACATTCTATCATTTTATCTGGCATACCTTCTGGCATTCTATCTGACATTCTATCTGGCATACCTTCTGGCATTCTATCTGGCATATCTTCTGGCATTCTATCTGGCAAACATTCTGGCACTTTATGTGGCATATCTTCTGGCATTCTATCTGACATGCTATCTGGCGTTCTATCTGGCATATCTTCTGGCATTCTATCTGGCCGTTGAGGTCCAGCAGTGCTCACTGAGCTCGGAGGGTCCCAGGTTGAGGTCCAGCGGTGCTCACTGAGCTCGGAGGGTCCCAGGTTGAGGTCCAGCGGTGCTCACTGAGCTCGGAAGTGCCCAGTGCGCTCAGACCCTTGCAGTTGAGGTCCAGCAGTGCCCACTGCGTGCTGAAGTTGGTGAAGAGCTTGGCGAAGAGTTGGCAAGGCGGAAGTGGACATGGAAGTGGAGGCAGAGGTGGTGGAGGAGAAGGAGGAGGAGCAGAAGAAGGAGGAGGAGGAGGAGGAAGAGGAGGAGGAGGAGAACAACTCTGATAAAACCTAACAGCCCTCACCTGGCAGGTGAGAAAAAAAAACTGAGGGCTAACAATTATTGTGGCCTAAGGCCAACAACCAAATTACATAGTTCATAATCAGGTAAAAAGCCAGCACCGCAGGGTTGCCCTGAACTGTGAGATGCGCTCCCTGAAACAAAAGGAGTTGGAGCATGGCAAATCGCTGTTCTAGTGCGCATTTTGGGTTGAGCTTCTCCAGCGATTGCTGGCATCAAAAACCACAAGGAAGCCTGTTACTTCCATCATTTCAGGCAAACACTTGGCCCATTCCCCCAAAAAGCTGACGCACCAGAAACCTAGTGTTCGGTGCCGCTCTTGCACTCCCGACCGTGCACCTGCTTCTGGTGCGCGGCCAGAATTTTTCTTTCAACATCCTGTGGCGCGATTGATTGGCGAGGCTTTTGTGACACGTGGGCTTCAAAGTATTTGGTTAGCATCTGCAAACTCACAGTTTTCCGAGCACAGGGCCCTGCATCAACACTAGAAGAGCATTGGGCGACATACTTCATGTGACTGCCAAGCATGGATGATAAAGTGCCAAAATTCTTTTTCATGTGGCACTCAGAATAACTTGAAATCATCCTGACCATTCCGAATAGCGATTTCGTGCCCGAAAAAATCAGGATCACGTGGTATATAAGTCAATCATGAAATCACCCTAAAGGCGATCTCAAGAAAGCAGTCCTTAACATACATAATTTTGTCTGACCGAAAAAACTAAATTCCCTGGGAAAACATGATCTCCACCATCAAAACTGCAACACATTGATGGCAAACGTCAAACTTTTCAGAGAAACCCGTTTGGCCCCCACCCTTTATCATCCTTTGCCCGTCCTTCAAGGAGTCGGTTAAAACCTTCTTGAAATCTTCCGCCATGGTGCGAGGGAGATAGCGTTGACATATGTTTTTCTGGTCTGAGCCCCAAAAGACACCACCAGGAGCTGCCTCGCAGTTGGTTGGTTCGGGGAAAATTTGCGGGAACACAGGTGATATGGGTATTTCCCAAGGTTGAGGGTTACCCTAGACGCAAGCTGGTGTCAACACGAAACGCATCTAATTCTTGATGATCTGGAGGTCCAACATGCTTACTTTGGGGGAAACGCGCTTCTTATGAATTTCCCCACCAACAATCCAATTCACACCAGCGCTTAAGGTCCGGCATTTGAATTTGTCTAGAAATGACACAAGGGAATCTAAGGCCATGCTGGCATCTACAACTTCACTGGCAGGCAAGCGCTTCCTCACACAACGCAGGCATACACAAGCGCGTGATAGCCTAGCTCCATGTTTCAGGTTTCGGTGTGGGACCCCTCAGGCTGGCCACTGCAACGCAACACCCCGGCGTTTCACTTTTTTGTTGCCGCTGCTATCTTTTAATGCCCATGAGGGAAGCAATCCTGAGGAACTGGCTGAGGGCAGGCTTTTCAAAAGCACCCAGGAACACAATTTGAATGATTGAATTTAGAAATCATTGGGAAGAGATCGCGGCCAAGGGGGCCATCTGCTTGCAACATGGTATCCTTCCTAACTCAACAAGCAAGTGTTTCATATCTATACTTTGCACTCTGAAAATTTTCCGGGGTTACACTTGACAGGCCCTTGCCACCTGCAAATGGCTTTGCAGTCATCGCTACTCTTGGTTTTGATTTGTTTGTTGATGGTTTGCGCCCTGCATCACTCCACCCATTCCCGGAAACCAAGTCCGTCAGTGAGATCGGGTGGACCAAGCCCTTTTTTGCATGGTTCCACTTGCACACCCTAAAGTTAACATTTTTCCCGTTGAATTTCCCCAAAAATGCTTTAGTAAATCCAGCATTGTGTTGACCATACTTTAATTACTGTAAGGTACAAACCCGTATTTTTGTTGGCAACGCCATCCACTTTTTGCTGGTACAACTCAATGTGTTTGTTAGCGGCCAGCGGCATCCAAGCTTGTGTTAGGCTAGAAATCTCACCCCGTTTCATCCTAGACCCAGACCGCACCGAGCGGCATCTTGGCCTTCCGCGCAGCCCGCGCTTGTCCTCGTGCCCGGCCGTCCGGCGTGGGGGAGCGATAGCTGCCGCTGCTGCGCACATGGGGACCTGGTCCGCACATGGATGGAGGCGAGACTGGTGGAGTATGGTGCATGAAAGTTTAAAACGGTTCCAGCACCATGCACTGGCTGAGAATTTCAAAGATTTCGGCGTTTGTGAGGTCCTGAAAGCGAGTGGTAGCATCAAAGTGTGATTCCAGGCATCATGATCCAACCATATCCAAACCCAGTTGGTGGGCTCCATGTTCCAAACGTGAGGCGTCTCTCATCGAACGCTGCAAAAAGTTTTTGTTGACGGAAAAATTCTAAGGCCACCCATCTACTGCGAGTCAACTGAGGCAATATACTTACAAAGGTATTGACTATGGGTCCAAACTGGGCACCCCTAAAAGATACAATCGGCCATTAATTGACTACTTTAATCTAATTACTTTCGGTGACCTCAGAAATCTTGCGGTCCAAGCAAAGAGTTGCGCCCAACATCATCCACATCCAGTAGCCTCCCGGGCGCTTGGGCGACCGGGAGCGCTCCCGGTTCCGCCGCCGGCTCCGGCTCCGTCGGCTGCGGCTGCGGCTGCGGCGGCTATCGATGCGGCCGCTGCCCGCGGCGTGGCGAAGGATCTTGTGCGCCTGTCAGGACCGTCAGGTGGTGTCAGGTGGTGTCAGGTGGTGTCAGGTGGTGTCAGGTGGCCATGGTGAACTGAAACCAACCCGGAAAAATATAGGAGGCACAAAAATGAAAATTTTTGGCGCACCACACACACTTTGACTGCGAGGTTCTAAGCGGATTCGTAGAACCCATGTTAAAACACCGTTGGGAAAGTTTAGGAAGTAGAAGTTCAAGACAATATGGCGTTGTTGAAGCAACCGGGGGGCTCTAAGATGTAAGAATATCCTGCGGGTAGGCCCTAGAGGTCCATTTTGCTTCCCGAACCGGTTTCCCGTTCAGATACTAAACCACGCACGCTTTGTTTCCTCCATTGGCCTCATGCGGATCAAAGAGCCACGCCTCTCGGTTCGTTCCTAATCAAAAAAGCTAAAGCCAAAAAGTCTTGGCCCAACCCTTCTGAACATGCAAGATATGTATGGCCTCCATTGGTTCCAAGGTGTCACAAGTTTTCCAAGTTTGCACCGTAATCGGGTAATGAATCCTTGTTAGCTAGAGACATGCTACCAAAACAAGCGGAGCGCTCACGACTCCTATTTTTGTCTGTGACGAGTGGTGCAGTCTCTGTACAAACCACTCACACAGAGAGACTTGCCAGCCGACATTCTGTCAGCGGCATATCCCCCCGGGTGGGTGGGAGGGCCAACAATCAAAATGGGCAAAGACTTGAGCCCAAAATGACAGTAGCAAAACACGCTAACCCTC